>Ga0114916_1001094_pt1 | contig 16089 bp, 12 predicted proteins | sample MalvirAntarct_66_FD_83501 | JGI IMG/M metagenome (GOLD analysis project Ga0114916, IMG submission 83501) | Marine viral communities from the Global Malaspina Expedition - Malaspina viral metaG Antarct_66 | ecosystem: Environmental > Aquatic > Marine > Oceanic | place: West Anvers Island... | reverse complement strand
TTCTAATATAGTTTTTATATCTCTAGCGTTATATATTCTTCTTTTTAAGGAATATGATTAATAGCTTTTTCATTAACTTTGCGGGGATTTTAAGAAGGCTTCAACATATAGAGTTGAAGCCTTTTTATATGATATTGACTTCCATTTCAATGGAAATCCCGAAGAGTTGTTGTATGGTTTTTTGGATAAGTTTAGCCAGATTGTAAATATCTGAACCCCGAGCATTTCCATAATTTACGAGTACCAGTGCCTGTTTTTTATGCACGCCGTACTGGTCAAATGTTTTGCCTTTAAATCCTGACTTTTCTATCAACCAACCAGCTGGTACTTTTACCTCGTTGGGAGATACGGTATAACTTGGGATTTCAGGGAAATTTTCCCTAAGTTTTTCAAAATGCTCTTTAGAAATTATAGGGTTTTTAAAGAAACTCCCACTATTTCCTATGTCTTTTGGGTTTGGTAATTTGCTCTCTCGAATGGCAATGACTGCTCTTGAAATATCCTGGATGGTTGGCGTACTTACCTTCATCGTCGCCAATTCAGATGTAATCGCACCGTAATCCATATGCAATTGATGATCAGTCGTAGTCAATTTAAAGGTCGCACTTACTAAGACGTAAGCATCTTTTTTTTCTTGTTTAAAGACAGATTCTCGATAATCAAATTTGCACTCTATATTTGTAAAGGTTTCAATTGTTTTTGTTGCGATGTTTAAAGCTTCACAAGATTCTAAAGTATCTTTGATTTCAACACCATAAGCACCGATGTTTTGGATAGGCGCAGTACCTACATTGCCCGGGATTAAGGATAGATTCTCAATACCTCCAAAATCATGGGCCAAACACCACACAACAAATTCATGCCAATTTTCACCTGCACTGGCTTTGATCCACACGTTATTTTCCTTTTGCTCAATAATTTCGATACCCCTGATGGCTACTTGAATTACTAAACAATCCAAATCCTTAGTGAGTAGCATATTACTGCCACCACCAAGGATAAATTTTTTGGGATACTCAACTAAACTTAGCGCCTCAATTAATTGTTGAACACTTTCTACCTTAACAAAATATCTTGCCTGAGCGTTAAGCCCAAACGTATTGTAAGGCTTGAGTGATATATGTTCTTGGATGGTCACTACGCGTTAGGATATACTTTTAAGGCTTCTTTCAGTATGTGTACAGCTCTGATCAAACTTTCTTCGTTTAGTACGTAAGCAATTCTGATTTGATTTAAACCAACACCGGGAGTTGAGTAAAAGCCTGCCGCAGGAGCTACCATTACGGTTTCTTTCTCGTAATCATAACTTTCTAGCAACCATTGAGCAAAATGATCAGCACTTTTTACTGGTAATTCTACAATACAATAAAAAGCACCTTTTGGTTCGGCAATTTTAAGGCCGTCGATGGTTTTTAACTCTCTGATGAGCGTGTTGCGGCGTTTGACATATTCCACAATTACGTCATCAAAATAACTCTGTGGAGTATCTAAAGCGGCTTCACTCGCAATCTGGGCCAATGTTGGTGGGCTCAAGCGTGCTTGGGCAAACTTAAGCGCGGTTTGGATCACTTCTTTATTACGGGACACAAAATACCCAATTCTAGCGCCACACATGCTGTAACGTTTAGAAACAGAATCGATCATAATGGCATGGTCTTCCAACCCTTCTTCTTGCATGATGGAATAAAATTCATTTCCATCGTATACAAACTCTCTATACACTTCATCTGCAATTAAGAAGAGGTCATGCTTTTTTACCAAGGCAGCCAATTGTTTAATTTCTTCCCTAGAATATAAATAACCCGTAGGATTCCCAGGATTGCAAATTAAGATGGCCTTAGTCTTATCGGTAATCAGTGCTTCAAATTCTTCAATAGGAGGTAAGGCAAAGTTGTTTTCTATTTTAGAAATAACTGGCACTACTTTAATGTCTGAGGCTGTGGAGAATCCGTTGTAATTAGCGTAAAATGGTTCAGGAATGATGATTTCATCACCAGAATCCATGACACTGCCAAATGCGAATAGTAAAGCTTCACTACCGCCTGTAGTCACAATAATGTCACTATGGGTCACATTAATAGCGTTCTTAGCGTAATACTGGGCTATTTTTTTGCGGTATTCTTCAGAACCTTCAGATCGTGTGTAAGCCAAAATGTCTAAGGAATGCACCTTTACAGCATCTAAAGCCACTTCTGGAGTTTTGATATCAGGTTGCCCAATGTTTAAATGATAAACAGTTTTACCTTCTTTATAAGCTTGTTCCGCATAAGGAACTAATTTTCTAATTGGAGATGAAGGCATCAACTGCCCTTTCTGTGAAATTTTTGGCATGAGTTTCAAATTTAAGGGGTAAAGTTCTGAAAATTATCTCAAAGAATTTTGAAATTATCCAGGTAATAAACGAATGAGAAGTTAAAGTATTGTAAATTGGTAGAACGCTACCTTTTATATATGTCTAAAAGATATTCAATAGCGATAATACTTTTCCTTTTTTGCGAACTCGCCAATTCGCAAAGTAACTTCATTTTGCCTAAGGTTGAACGAACTAGGGTCAATTTTCAGCTGATTGATAACCTCATTATTCTTCCAGTTGAAATTAATGGCGTAACGCTTTCATTTTTGTTGGATTCTGGTGTGAGCAAGCCCATTTTGTTTAATATTATTGATTCTGCGGACTCCTTAAAATTGAAAAATATTGAAAGCATTTATCTTCGGGGGTTAGGGGATGGCGATTTTGTAGTCGCTTTAAAGTCTGAGAAGAATGTCTTTAAAATTGGCCAAGCCCTGAACATCAATCAAGATGTGTATATCATAACTGACGAGTCCATCAATTTCACCCCGAGATTGGGTGTGCAAGTTCACGGCATTATCGGTTACGACATTTTTAAAAATTTTATTGTTGAAATCAACTATGGTGCTAAGTTTATCAGGCTCAATGACCCCAAGAGTTTCAGGTATAGAAATTGCAAAAATTGTGAAACAGTGCCACTTACATTGGTCAACAACAAGCCTTACATTGATGCCACGGTTAGGACCACGACTAAACATGTTCCTGTAAAACTGTTGATGGATTCTGGAGGCAGTGATGCTTTATGGCTTTTTGAAAATGATTCCCTAGGGTTGGTTCCTAGAGAAGGTACCTATTTCATTGATTATTTAGGCAAGGGTTTAAGTGGCAGCGTGTATGGCAAACGCGCTAAACTTGCACAATTCTCCATTAAAAGTTTTCAACTTAATGATTTGAATGTGGCATATCCTGACTCGGCAGCCGTAAGTTTTGCTAGAAAATTTAAAGAACGAAGTGGGAGCATGGCCGGGGAACTGTTGAAACGGTTTAATATTATTATGGATTATGTTAACGCCCAAGTCACTTTTAAGAAAAGTAGATATTTTAATTCGCCTTTTAGCTACGACAAAAGTGGGATTATTTTAGAACAGTCTGGGAGTAGAGTCATAAAAGAGCACAAAAATTCGTCGCAATTAAAAAATGATCAGACTGCAGGCGGGATCATGGTGCTAGAAGCTTACAGATATCAGTTAAAACCTGCATTTAATATTGCAGAATTGAGACCTAATTCTCCAGGCAGTAAAGCAGGATTAATGATAGGTGATATCGTAATATCAGTTAACGGCAGGCAAACACACGCCTTAAAATTACAAGAAGTGAATTCTTTTTTCAGAGGAGAAGAAGGTCGTAATATCAAATTGGTCATTGATCGAAATGGGGTAATCATGACCTTTCATTTTCAATTGGAAAATTTGTTGTAAAAAAAAAAGCTCTCAATTTTGAGAGCTTTTTGATTATATAATATCAAGTTGGTTGATCCAAGATAATTCTAGTTAAATTATCTAGAACTCGTTTTATTGGAATCTACCACCTCACCTTTAATTTTTAATGCTACCGTAGGGGTTTCAGCATTCGAAATGACCGTAATGGTCTTTCTGATCGGGTTGACGATTTCGGTATTGTATTTAACCTGAATTTCACCTTTGTCTCCAGGAAGGATTGGTCCCTCCGGTTTTTTAGGGATGGTGCAACCGCATGTTGAAGATACTCTAGAGATAATTAACGGGGCATTCCCAGTATTGGTAAATTCGAAAACACGAACACCGTCAGCACCTTTTTCGATAGTACCATAGTCAATCATATCAGTCTTAAATTCAATCTTCGCTACTTTGTTCTGTGCAAACGCAGAAACACTTAGCATTCCTACAAATAATATTGCAAATAAATTTTTCATCATTTTATATTTAAATGGATCTTCACAAAATTACTTACATTTAATCGTTTCGCAAAATTTATTAGACGTATGACACGCTTGGTAAGAAAAATGACGCCTATTTTAAGGTGAATTAATGTTTTTATAATTTCACGAAAACAGAAATATAAGTAACTTTGTCTGTTATTATTTATATATACAAAAACAGTACCAAAGTATGACAATTCCAACAAAATATGCCGCCTCCAGCGTAGAAGATAAATGGTATTCCTATTGGATGGAACACAAGTATTTTAAGTCCGTTCCAGACGAACGTGAGCCGTATACCATCGTAATTCCGCCACCTAATGTCACTGGAGTTCTACACATGGGGCACATGTTAAATAATACCATTCAGGACGTGCTCATTAGGAGAGCCCGACTGCAAGGCAAAAACGCCTGTTGGGTGCCAGGTACCGATCATGCTTCCATAGCAACCGAAGCCAAAGTTGTCGCGAGATTAAAAGAGCAAGGCATTGATAAAAACAACCTGACTCGTGAAGAATTTTTAAGTCACGCCTGGGATTGGACGCATGAATATGGCGGAGTTATTCTTGAGCAATTAAAAAAACTGGGATGTTCTTGTGACTGGGACCGTACAAAATTCACCATGGATGAGGACATGAGCGAATCAGTGATAAAGGTTTTTGTTGATTTGTATAACAAAGGTTTAATCTACCGAGGCTACCGCATGGTCAATTGGGATCCGGAAGCCAAGACGACGTTGTCTGATGAAGAAGTGATTCATGTGGAACGTACTGACAAATTATATTATGTCAATTATAAAATTGAGGACCTAGAAGATTATATAACGATTGCTACCACCCGACCTGAAACGATTTTGGGAGATACTGCGGTATGTGTGAATCCAAATGATGAGCGTTTCCAACATCTTATTGGTAAAAACGTCATTGTACCCATCTGTAATAGAATCGTGCCGATCATTGCGGATGATTATGTGGATATGGAATTTGGTACCGGGTGTTTAAAAATCACCCCTGCACACGACGTGAATGACAAAGAAATTGGAGATAGACACGGCTTGGAAGTGGTGGACATCCTTAATGATGATGCCACTTTAAATAGTTTTGGTCTACATCACCAAGGAAAGGATAGAGTAGTGGCGCGAAAAGACGTGACCCAAGAGCTAAAGGATTTGGGCATTCTTGCAAAAACGGAAGACATCACCCATAAGGTAGGCACGAGTGAACGTACTAAGGCGGTCATTGAACCAAGACTTTCTGACCAGTGGTTTCTAAAAATGCAAGATCTTGCCAAACCTGCCATTAAGGCGGTATTGGAAGATGAAGAGGTGAAGTTGTTTCCAAAACGATTCAACAATACCTACCGCCATTGGATGGAAAATATCCGCGATTGGAATATTTCACGTCAATTACTTTGGGGACAGCAAATTCCAGCATATTTCTATGGGGATGGAAAAGAGAATTTTGTAGTGGCTGAAACTATGGAAGATGCGGTAAAATTAGCACAAGAGAGAACAAAAAATAGCCAACTTACAGCGGCTGATTTAAGCCAAGATAAAGATGCGTTAGACACTTGGTTTTCCTCATGGTTATGGCCTATTAGTGTTTTTGATGGTATACGCAACCCTGACAACCCGGAAATAGAATACTATTACCCAACCAATGATTTGGTAACCGGCCCAGATATTTTGTTTTTCTGGGTGGCGCGAATGATTGTCTCAGGTTACGAATACAGAGACGAGAAACCGTTTGAAAATGTCTATTTAACGGGATTGGTACGCGATAAGCAACGCCGCAAGATGAGTAAGTCATTAGGGAATTCGCCCGATGCCTTACAATTGATTGAAGACTATGGCGCTGATGGCGTTCGTGTGGGCTTATTATTAAGTTCAGCTGCAGGTAACGACCTGATGTTTGATGAAGACTTATGTAATCAGGGAAAAGGCTTTGCCAATAAAATTTGGAATGCCTTTAGGTTAGTAACTGGATGGGAAGTTTCAGAGATTGAACAACCTGCAGCCTCAAAGGTTGCGGTAGAGTGGTACCAGTCCAGATTTCAGCAAGCTTTGGTAGAGATTGAAGATCATTATAATAAATACAGACTTTCTGATGCCCTAATGGGGATATATAAATTGATTTGGGACGATTTCTGTTCTTGGTTATTGGAGATGATCAAACCTGAATACCAGCAGCCTATCGATTCAAAAACATTTAAAAGTGTGATTGCTATCTTTGAATCTAACTTAAAGCTGTTACATCCGTTTATGCCCTTCCTGACCGAAGAAATTTGGCATTTTATTGCTGAGAGAACTCCTGAAGAAGCTTTAATCGTGGCGCAGTATCCAGAAATTGAATCGTTTGATTCGTCATTGATATCCGACTTTGAAGTAGTTAAAGAAGTGATCTCTGGCATTAGAACCATTAGAAAGGATAAAAATATTTCATTTAAAGACAGCATAGAACTTTCTTTCATTAATAACGAAAAGTTATCCGAACGTTACAATTCAGTTATTGAAAAAATGGGAAATATTTCAAAAATGGAATCGGTGACTGACGCTGTAGAGGGAGCCTTAAGTTTTAGAGTCCAATCCAACGAATATTTTATCCCGATTTCTGGCGCTATAAACGTAGAAGAGGAAATCAAGAAATTGACGGATGAACTTAATTACACAGAAGGGTTTTTGATATCCGTCCAAAAGAAATTATCCAATGAGCGCTTTGTAAACAATGCTCCAGAGCAAGTGTTGCAAAATGAACGCAATAAAGAAGCTGATGCTTTAGCGAAGATTGAAACTATAAAATCGAGTTTGGCGAGTTTAAAATAAGTTGCCTTCTATTATAAGTACTAATAAACCTGTCTAATGTGGACAGGTTTTTTTTGTGGCTATATGCAGGGTTTTTTATACAAGTGATAGTTTACTTCCTTTTAAATTTACCACTCATTAATCCGGTTCGAATCGAGTTTGACAAAAATAAATAGAAGGATGGTGTAGGCCCAAAGTCCGGAACCCCCATAACTAAAAAATGGAAGCGGAATCCCAATGGTAGGGATCAACCCCATCACCATGCCAATGTTGATCAGAAAATGAATGAATAAAATAGAAGCCACACAGTAGCCATACACTCTACTAAAAGTTGATTTCTGCAACTCCGCTAAATACAGTATGCGCAATAATAAGCCCACAAAAAGGATGACCACTAAGGCGCTTCCTAAAAAGCCCCATTCTTCTCCTACGGTGCTAAAAATGTAATCCGTATGTTGTTCTGGTACAAATTTTCCGGTGGTTCTTGTGCCTTGTAAAAACCCTTTTCCCGTGAGCCCACCTGAACTAATTGCCTTTTCAGATTCATTGAGGTTGTATAAGATGGTCTGCTTCATTTCATGAAGTTTTATCGGATCCTTTTCTAGTCTCAACCATAAACTGATACGGTCCTTTTGATGGGACTGTAAAACAGAGCTGTAAAAGTATTTTACGCCAAACGATACGGCCACACAGGCAATAACGATAACAATGGGTTGGATAAGTTGCGGTCGCTTTCTCAGAATGAAAAAATGATGGCCAAAAATAACAAGTGCGGAGACCAGGCTGGCCACAACCACGTTAAATTTAAGCGCCAAGATAGAGAGCCCTATCAAAAAAACGGCAATAACTAAATAGACTTGTTGCAAACCTTCCCGATAAAATACAAAAAAGAAAGCGGCATAAACTACCGTACTTCCAGCATCATTTTGTAACAAAATCAAGATGGCAGGCAGCACTATTAAAGCCATGGTTTTTGCCTGATCCCTAAACGTCTTCATGTTGGTTTGAAGATCACTCATATATTTGGCCACCGCCAAAGAGGTGGCAAACTTTGCAAATTCACTGGGTTGTAAAGTCATGCCTCCAATACCATACCATGCTGTAGCACCATTGACATTCTTACCAAATATGAATAATCCTAACAAGGACAGGATAGAAACCACATAAATGATACTGGCAAACCGTTCGTAAAATTTAGCATCTAAAGCCAGAATTATGACGATGAGCGCTAAGGTGAATAAGATAAATACTGATTGTTTCCCGTAAGGTTGGGTCATATCAAAGTAGCTATTTATTTCTCCATTGTGGGACGCGGAGATGATGTTAAGCCATCCGAAAACGACCAAAAGCAGAAATAGGGCAATGGATATCCAATCAAAATTTAATAATTTGTATTCTCTTTGCATTATTGATTGAATGTAGAAGTTCTTGTGGTCGTAGGGTTAACAATAGTATCTTTAGTAATTTTATCAATCACTTGCAATGCGGATTGTCTATTAATGCCGAACTCTTTTCCGGAATAGGGTTTTGCATATTCATCTTCTAAACTGTGGGTTAAAATCCAATTTTCCATTGAAGTCATGCTGACTTCGCCCTTAATATATTTTTCAATCATTAAACTCGCAATACGGCCGGCAAATCGGCTTCCCCAATAGCCATTTTCTACAAAAACGGCAATGGCAATTTTAGGATTATCCTTAGGTGCAAACGCAACAAATATGGAGTGGTCCGTCAATTGTACATGCTTGCCATCAATCTTCATAAAGTTTTCGGCAGTTCCCGTTTTTCCGCAAATTTCTATTCCCGGAACTTGAAGGCTGTAAGCCGTACCGGTGTTATAAACATCAAACATACCCTGAACTACAGGTTCAAAATGCTCCTTGTCAATGGTGGTGTAATTTTTAGTGGTGTACTTTTCGTCTATGGGCTCGCCTTCAATATTTTTGATGATGTGAGGTGTGTAATAATACCCGCGATTGGCGATGGCAGCCACCATATTTGCCAATTGGATTGGCGTGGTTTCAACTTCACCTTGGCCAATAGCGTTTGAAATGTTATAGGTAGATGACCATCGATTTTTCCCGTACCATTTGTCATAAAATGCGCCGTCAGGGATACGGCCTTTGTTTCCGATTTTCAGATCATATCCTAGATAGTCGCCAAGCCCAAAACTCTTCACATGATTACTCCAAACATCCATCCCTTCAGCCGGTTTGTCGTATTTATCGATTATTCGTCGATAAACATTTACAAAATAAGCGTTGCAGGACTGGGCAATACCTTGATTCATGGATAGTGGGCTCGCATGGCTGTGACAGCCGGTTAAACGTCTGTTGCCTAAATAGTAGCCATGACGGCAGGTAAATTGATCTTCAGTGGTGACTACCTTTTCTTGTAGTCCAATTAAAGCACTTAATACTTTAAATGGTGATCCTGGTGCGTATTGTGCTTTTAAACTACGATCGAATAACGGTTTTGCAATAGTATCGGTATATAACTTCGAGAAGTTTCTTGAACGTTGTCTGCCCACCAAGAGATTTGGATTGTAAGAGGGTGCAGAAACCATGGAAATAATTTCACCACTGCTCGGTTCTATCGCAATAATACCGCCGTGCTTGTGGCGCATAAGTAATTCCCCATATTTTTGGAGTTCAGAATCAATGGTAATCGTGATATCTTTACCAGGTTGAGGTAAAGTGTCATACATCTTGTCCTTATACGGGCCAATATCTCTATTAAAACGGTCTTTTTGAATAAATTTTATGCCTTTTACACCGCGTAACACTTCTTCATATGACAATTCTACGCCCTGTTTGCCAATTAAATCACCACTTTTATAATATGGATCATTTTCTATTATGTAGTTGTTCACTTCACCAATATCGCCTAAAACATTGGCACCAATGGTTGTTTGATAATCTCTTAACGATCGCTTTTGGATATAAAAACCTTCGTATTTTCTAATTTTTTCCTGTAAAACGGCGTATTCCATCCTCGAAAGTTGCGGGATAAAAACAGATGGAAGTCTCGGCGAATAGCGGTAGGCTTTTTCGTAAAATTTAATAAAGTCTTCTTTGGTAATTTTCAAAAGATTGCAAAACTCTACCGTATCCAAAGGTTTTACTTCACGCGGAATAAACATAACATCATAGGACGGCTGATTGGCCACCAATAGCTTTCCGTGTCTATCAAAAATATAGCCGCGTTTGGGATAGTCAAATACCTTTCTAATGGCATTGTCTTCGTACAAGCTGTAAGGATCTTCATTATACACCTGAAGGTAGAATAAGCGAGCAATAAATACAAAACCTACAAGAACAATAAGTGAAAGAAGTAATAATTTTCTCATTTACGTTTTTGGCTAAAAAGGATGGTTATAAGCATACAGAGGATAATAGTGAAAATCCCTGAGAATAACGTTTTTTGAAGGATTAAAAGTATTTTCGAAATGTTAAAGATTTCTAAAGCATACATGATCAAATGATGGATGATGATCAGCGCTGAAAAATAGCTCAGTTTACTCCCAAAATCTATTTGGTTGAATTTGATGGATTGGTAATCATATATGGTTCCAAAGGTGAATTTTAAAAATATCGGCCGTATGTAGGCTATGGTAACGCAGGCTGCCGCATGCACGCCGCCCGAATCAGAAAACACATCCACACAAAATCCCAGTAAAAATGCTAAAAACACGAATAAGGTGCGGTTGTTATTGGCCGGAAAAAGAATGATGAATATGATGTAAATATAGGGATTGATGTATCCCATAAAATTGATGTGATTAAAAATCAACACCTGCACCAAAATCAAAACTACAAACCTTGCGGCGATATTTAAAGTTTCCTTAGTCATCCTTTGGTTTTTGTAGTGATTTTATCTCCGCAGCTTGTAAGTTTTCTACTACGTATACGTGACCGATATTGGTCATGTCATTAAATAATTTCACATTAACCACATAGTTGTCCCCACCGGAATCAATTTTATAGGAATTCACCGTACCGATCAAAACGCCTTTAGGAAAAATTGTCGACTGGCCGCCGGTGACAATAGTGTCGCCAATGGCCAAAGGTGCAAATTTAGAAATGTCTATAAGCTGCGCAAACTCGGCAGATTCCGTGTTCCACACCAAAGAGCCAATATGGTTGGTCTTTTTGAGTTGCGCATTGATACGGCTGCGGGTGTTTAGTATGGATAACACTGATGAAAAATTCTGAGAGGTGTTTTCTACAATACCTACGATGCCCTTAGAGGTAATTACACCATAATCTATTTTTATACTGTCCTTTTTACCTTTATTGATGGTTAAATAATTTGTAGAGTGCGAATAGCTATTTTTAAAAACTTGAGCCGTCCTGAATTTGTACGCAGAATCCAATTTGATGCTGTCTATTTCGATGCTGATGGTGTCGAGGTCTAAATTGTACACAATAGATTTTAACATCCTATTCTCCTCAAGCAAGGCTTTGTTTTCATTGGTCAAATTAAAGTACTGTCCTATACCATTGGCAACTTGGTAGACGCCGCCCGTCACCATATTAGACGAGTTGATGAACTTGCTTTTATGGTAGGAGTGCGACTGAATTGTAAAAAACAAAGACAGACCAAAGAGCAACAAAAACACCAGGAAGGTTTTGTTCCGAAGTACAAAATTTATGATTTGTTGCATTTGGGCTTACTATTTAATCAATATGCTTTTGAATTTAGGAAGATTTTTCAATACAATTCCCGTTCCTCTCACCACTGCGCGTAAAGGATCTTCAGCAATGTACACCGGCAAATCTGTTTTTTGGGATAAACGTTTATCCAAACCTCTCAGCATTGATCCTCCACCGGCTAAATAAATACCGGTATTGTAAATGTCCGCCGCCAATTCAGGTGGGGTTTGAGATAAGGTTTCCATTACAGAATCCTCGATACGTAAAATAGATTTATCTAAAGCTTTTGCGATTTCACGGTAAGAAATTTGAACTTGCTTAGGTTTTCCAGTCAACAAATCACGTCCTTGAACGCTCATTTCTTCTGGAGGCAATTCTAAATCTTCAGTGGCTGCACCAATTTGGATTTTTATTTTTTCAGCAGTACGCTCACCAACATACAAGTTGTGCTGCGTGCGCATATAGTAAACAATGTCATTGGTAAACACATCGCCCGCCACTTTAACTGATTTATCGCAAACAATACCACCTAATGCTATGACTGCAATTTCTGTGGTACCACCTCCTATATCCACAATCATGTTACCTTTAGGTTGCATGATGTCAATACCAATACCTATAGCCGCGGCCATAGGTTCATGGATCAAATACACTTCTTTACCATTAACACGCTCACAGGACTCTTTTACCGCACGCATCTCCACTTCAGTAATACCGGATGGGATACATACCACCATACGGAGCGCTGGTGTAAAAAGTTTCTTTTTTAATGCAGGAATATTCTTGATAAACAAACTGATCATTTGCTCGGAAGCATCAAAATCAGCAATGACCCCATCTTTTAAGGGACGTATTGTTTTTATGTTCTCGTGTGTTTTCCCTTGCATCATGTTGGCTTCTTGGCCAACAGCTATAATTTTTCCTGAAATTCGGTCCCTGGCAACTATCGATGGACTATCAACCACAACTTTGTCGTTATGGATGATTAAGGTGTTCGCGGTTCCTAAGTCAATGGCTATTTCTTCTGTTAAGAAATCAAAAAATCCCATGTGCTATTATTGATTGTAAAAGTTGATATTAGGTTGTTTGTCAGTGTTGATGTAAATGTAATAAAAGATCATAAATATCAACGATTTTATTATATACGTGTCGGCTTCGGTTTTAGTTGAGTATCTGCCGAATTTATCCTAAATAAATCAGCAGTTTAAATTCGCTTTTAGTGTTTAAAATGACGTGTCCCTGTAAAAACCATGGACACATTGTTTTCATTGCAATAAGCAATGCTCAAATCGTCTTTAATAGATCCTCCCGGTTGAATTATCGCCGTTACACCAGCATTTTTAGCAATTTCTACACAGTCTGGAAATGGGAAAAAAGCGTCGCTCGCCATAACAGCACCGTTTAAATCAAAATTAAAGGATTTTGCTTTGTGAATCGCTTGATTTAAGGCGTCTACACGACTCGTTTGTCCGGTTCCACTGGCACACAGCTGCTTGTTTTTTGCCAGAACAATGGTGTTCGATTTGGTATGCTTGCAAATTTTGGAAGCAAAGATCAAGTCTTCTAACTCGTTTTGAGTTGGTTTATTGTTTGTTGCCTGAGTTAAATCTTCTAAGGCATCCGTCTTATGGTCTTTATCTTGAACCAAAACGCCATTCAGACACGTTCTTACTGTTGTTTGCGGGAGTGCTACATCCTTTTGAATTAAAAGAATACGATTTTTCTTGCCTTCTAAAATGGCTTGCGCTTCCGCAGAAAATGAAGGTGCGATGACCACTTCACAGAATAAATTGTGAATTTCTTCCGCAGTAACCTTGTCAATTTCAGTGTTGGCAATTAAGACGCCGCCAAAGGCAGAGACTGGATCGCCGGCCAATGCATCAACATATGCTTGGTGTAAGGTTTCCCTTTGGGCAAATCCACAGGCATTATTGTGCTTTAAGATGGCGAACGTTGGTGCTTCACCTTTAAATTCATTCATCAAATTAACCGAAGCATCAACATCTAAAAGGTTATTATAGCTTAATTCTTTGCCGTGAAGTTGGGTAAACATGGCTTCAAAATCGCCGTAGAAGTACCCTTTTTGATGTGGGTTTTCTCCATAGCGCAGGGCTTTTCCGTTGGTTTCGCTGATTTTGAAGACGGTTTCTTCTTGATCTTTATTGAAGTAGTTAAAGATTGCCGTATCGTAATGGGAAGACACATTAAAGGCTTTGCCGGCATAACGTTTACGGTCTGCTTCTGTTGTTTCTCCGTTTTTGGATTCTAATAATTCTAAAAATTCACTGTAATCAGCCATAGACGATACACAAATAACATCTGCATAATTTTTGGCTGCAGCCCTGATTAAAGAAATCCCTCCAATATCTATTTTTTCAATGATATCTTCATGGCTAGAGCCTGAAGCAACAGTTTTCTCGAAAGGGTACAAGTCCACAATGACCAAATCTATCTGTGGAATGTCGAATTCTTCCAATTCCTTAACATCTTGAGCGTTGCTCTGTCTGTTGAGAATACCTCCAAACACCTTAGGATGTAAGGTTTTTACCCGTCCACCTAAAATGGAAGGGTAAGACGTTACGTCTTCAACAGGAACAACATCAATTCCTAAATCTTTTATATACTTTTCTGTGCCTCCAGTAGAGTAAATGGTAACGCCCAATTGGTGTAATTGTTTTACAATGGGTTCTAATCCGTCTTTGCTAAAAACAGAAATAAGGGCAGAAGAAATGGTTTTGTTGTGCATGGTGTTGTGTGTCTGGTTTGGCTTCATTTTTCAACGAAAGCAGTGGAATAATTAGATTTTGATAAATTATATATTTTAAAGCGCAAAAGTACAATTTATCAGAGACAATTTCGAGTAACCTTCCGCAGTTTATTTCTGTTTTTTGTAACAAAAAATTGTTGGGAACGTCCTATCTTTAAATTTGTTTAAAACCACCCAACACACATGTTGCTTTACTTACGCTTATTTAAAGAGAGTTTCTCGTTTGCAATAAATGCACTTACTAATAATAAGCTGCGTACCTTTCTATCGCTTTTGGGCGTTACCATTGGTATTTTTTCGATTATTGCCGTGTTAGCAGCAGTTGATTCTCTCGATCGGAACATTCAAAATCAATTATCTGGCTTGGATAAAAACACGATGTATTTGACTAAGTTTTCGTTCGGGCCAACTGATGTACCTCGTTGGCAGCGTGATAATTTTCCACAGACGGATTATGATGATTTTGAATTTATCCGAAGAAATGTGCCCGATATTCAATCTTCAGCCTACGTTATATTTGGGAGTCCTCAGACCGTAAAATATGGGGCAGAAACCATATCCGGTGTAAATGTTACGCCAGTTTCCAATGAGATTTCAGATATTGAAGATGTAAAGATAGCTGAAGGTCGTTTTTATACAGAATCAGAATCCATTACAGGATCTGCTGTAATTGTTTTAGGCCACGGAGTTGCTGAAAATTTATTTGGAAATGTAAATCCGTTAGGAAAACAAATACGAATTTACGGGAGGCGTCTTACGGTGATTGGCGTGATGAAAAAAATGGGAAATAGTTTGGGTGGAAACCCGGATGATAAAGCTTTTGTGCCGGCAAATTTCGTAAGACGTTTTCAATCTGGAGGCGTAAACGGCATTGCTGGAGCAGTAATCATTAAGCCAAAAAAAGGAGTTGATATGGGGGCGTTTGAAGGCGTTTTAAAACAAAAATTTAGAGCTTATAGAGGTTTGAAAGCAGGAGAACCCGACAATTTCTTCGTCAATAAAATGTCCGGAATGACTGATGCCATAGACGGTATTATTGGTACAATGAATCTTATGGGGTGGATTATTAGTGGCTTCTCTTTATTGGTAGGTGGCTTCGGGATTGCCAACATCATGTTTGTGAGTGTAAAGGAACGGACCAACCTTATTGGTATTCAGAAATCCCTGGGAGCTAAAAATAGATTTATTCTTTTTCAGTTTTTGTTTGAAGCCGTCATTTTAGCCGTCATTGGTGGATTGGTAGGGCTGTTCTTAGTCTGGATTGTATCGTTAATAGCTTCTCAATTTACCGGCGATTTCGAATTTGTACTGTCGGCCGGGAATATGTTTTTAGGTTTTATGTTGTCGACCATTATCGGGCTGATTTCAGGCGTGATTCCAGCCATATCAGCTTCTAAACTAGATCCTGTTGAAGCGATTAGAACGGGGATGTAGATCTCGGTTTGAATGACCATAAAATCAAAATGCCAATAGATAAGACTATGTATCGGCATTTGGATTTTTATTAATAGGATCTTTAGTGTCCGATAAAATACAAATTAACAAACTCATTTAAAGCACGGGAGATTAGAAGATTTCCGAAATGAGACCTTGCATTTTAAAAACTGTTTCTACCGAGAG
>Ga0114916_1001093_pt1 | contig 16110 bp, 13 predicted proteins | sample MalvirAntarct_66_FD_83501 | JGI IMG/M metagenome (GOLD analysis project Ga0114916, IMG submission 83501) | Marine viral communities from the Global Malaspina Expedition - Malaspina viral metaG Antarct_66 | ecosystem: Environmental > Aquatic > Marine > Oceanic | place: West Anvers Island... | reverse complement strand
GCGCCAGCCTTCGAGTGCCGCGACGGCGAGCAGCGGCACCATGCTGGCGATGCCGCCGACCAGCGGCGTCGGCGCCCTGTGCAGCTTGCGCAGCTTGTCCGGATGGTCGACCACCCCGAGCCAGCGGCCCACCGCCTCGGCGCGCATGCAGATCAGCAGGACCCCGAGCAGCAGGATGCCTTCCGCTGCGGCGAACATCGTGGAAATCGCGGCGTGCGTCATGGGGAAGCGGCGCTCAACCGGCGAACCGGGCGCGCCGCAGGCGCCGCAGGATCGGAGCAGGTGCGATGCGCGCCAGCGGCGGTGCCACGGCCGCGCGGAGGAGTGCGCCGGCATACCAGACATCCAACCTCGGAGATCCGCAGCCCAGGCTGCGTACCGCGTGCCATCGTTCGAGGGTCGAGCGCACCCTCCGCCGGTCGCTGACGCCGCCGGCCTCGACCGTCGCGATCGCCCCCGGCACGTATCGGAACGCCGTGCCGGCGCTGCGGCAAGCCAGGAAGAAGGCGTAGTCGCAGGCCTGCCCATCGGTCGCATAGGGCCGCTCGACCAGCAGATCGCGCCGGATGAGGGTGGCGGCGTGGGCGAAGGGCATCGTCCGCACGATCCTGTCGATCGGTCCCGCCGGGCGCAGCGCGCGCGACCCGTCGCCATAGGCGATCCAGGCATCGCCGTAGACGATCCCGGCACCGCCCGCTTCGGCGGCCGCCAGGGCCGGGGCCAGCGCATCCGGCGCCGCCAACTCGTCCCCGGCATTGAGGAAGAGCAGCCACGCGCCGCGGGCCAGCCGCACGCCCTTGTTCATCGCGTCGTAGATGCCGCCGTCCGGTTCGCTCAGCCAGCGGAGGGCCGGCTGGGCGATGTCGCGTAGCAGGACGGTCGATCCGTCCGTCGAGGCACCGTCCACCACCAGATGCTCGACACCGGGGCACGTCTGGCCGCGGACGCTGGCGATCGTCCGCGCGAGGCCGTCGCGCATGTTGCGGTTCACGGTGACGATGGTCAGCCTGGGTCGTGGGTCGTCGACGACCGTATCCTGCACCCCGCGTCTCCGCCTGTGGCCCGCCCCGAATGGCGGCCGGACTATGCCAGAGGGCCGCCGCGCCAGGAAGGGCGGGCTGCGCCATTTCGGCGCCGGTTTCGCCCGCCGCGGGCATGGCGCATCATCCGTGCAACAGAAACGACCGCGCCCATGGAGAAGCGCCCATGATCATCGCCGACATCCGCACGACCGCGCTGCGCGCACCGTGGGTCGATCCGCCGCGTTTCGCGCACGGCTACGACCTGCCGCGCGAGATCCTGCTGATCGAGATCGAGACGCGCTCCGGCGTCGTCGGCCTCGGCTATCTGCAGCCGCTGGGCGGCGGCCTCGCGACCCTGCAGGCCTGCATCCGGGAAATGATCGCGCCGCGCATCCTGGGGCGTGACGCCACTGCGGTGGAGGCGATCTGGGACGACCTGTGGAAGGCGACGGCCACGATGGGCCGGGCCGGCATCACGGTCATGGCGCAATCGGCCGTCGACATCGCCCTGTGGGACGCCCTCGGCAAGCATGCGGGACTGCCGCTCTACCGCCTGTGGGGCGGTGCGGCGCGCGACGTCCAGGCCTATGGCAGCGGCTGCTGGCGGGGGCTCGGCGGCGACGGAATGGTCGAGAAGGCGCGCCGCTACGCCGATGCCGGGTTCAGGGCCATCAAGATGCAGGCCGGCCACATGTGGAGCCTGAACCAGGACGTGGCGCACGTCCGCCAGATGCGCGATGCGCTCGGCGACGAGGTCGACATCATGATCGACATCAACTGCGGCTGGACCGCCGACACGGCCATCCCGATGGGGCGGCGGTTCGAGGAGCACGGCGTCTACTGGATGGAGGAGCCCGTCCGGCCCGACGACTTCGCCGGCTACTTCCGCATCGCCGACGCGCTCGACCTGCGCGTCGTCGGCGGCGAGAACCATTTCGGCCGGCACGATCTCCGGCCCTTCTTCGAGAATCCGAAGATCCCGATCCTGCAGCCGGATCCCATGCGCGGCGGCTTCACGGAGCTGAGGCGGATCGCCGCCGTCGCCGACACCTGGGGCATGCTGATCGCGCCGCACTGCTTCGACGAGCTGATGGGCCACCTGATGTGCGCCATTCCGAACCCGCACATGCTCGAATACATGGGCTGGCTGGAGGACCTCCTGGTCGATCCGGTGACGGTGCGCGACGGCACCATGCGGCCGCCCGACCGGCCCGGCCACGGCCTCGCGTTCAGGCCGGAGGCGGTGCGGGAATTTGCCGTGGCCTCGTAGATGAGCCCGGATCGTGGGTCTCGGTGGCTCGCGCCGGCGGAAATGCCGAGCGCGCCGGGCGGTCGGCGCCGCCACCAACCTTCCGCGGCAGAGATATCGTCACGGTCGTGCCCTTCCCGACGGCGCTGTCGATGGCGAGCGTACCACCGTGGGCTTCGACCAACTGCTTCGAGATCGGCAGACCCAATCCTGTTCCGCCGCCCCGCCGGTTGATCTCGTTGTGGACCTGGACAAAGGGTTCCAGGATCCGCGCCTGATCCGCTTCTGCGATCCCGATGCCCGTGTCCGCGACCGATATTGTAGCGGTATCGTTCGTGTCGCGGTGGGCGAGAACCCGGATCTCGCCGCCTTGCGGCGTGAAGCGGATGGCGTTGGTGACCAGATTGATCAGAACTTGGCGGAGGCGCTTCTCGTCCCCGTCCAGGATCAGTCCAGGCTCCGACCGCATTGTCATCGTCACGCCCGCCCCATCGGCCCGCTGCGACAGGATCGCCTCGACATCGTTCAGAAGCGCCGCCGCGTCGACTGCCTCCCGGCGCAGCGCAATGGCGCCGCTCTCCGCGGCGCTGAGGTCGATTAGGTCGTCGACCATCGTCGCGATGTGCATCGCGCCGTGCTCGATGGCTTCGACGAAGCCGCGAAATTTCTCCCCCGTCGGGCATGTCTGCGGGTCTTTCAGCAGGGTGGCGTAGCCCAGTACGGCGGAGAGCGGCGATCGGAGTTCGTGACTGACCAGACCGACAAATCGAGTCTTCGCGTCGTTTGCCGCCTCTGCCCTGGCCCGAGCTTGTTCGAGCGCGTCCTCAAGGGCCTTCTTGGCGGTAATGTCCAGGATGAAGCCGTCGCACGAGATTGCGCCGTTCGCTTCCCTGTTCGGGGTCGCCCGGCTGAGGATCCAGACGACCGTCCCGTCCGGTCGTCGATAGCGGCCCTCGAAGACGAAGGGGACGCCCTCCCTGGCGGAACTCGCGAGTACGTCTATCCATCGTCGCGCCGCCACATCTTCGATGTGTGACAGGAGGCGGTCGGGCTCGCGGCAGAGTTGTTCGGCGCTGAAACCGGTGAGCGCGTCGGCACCCATCGAGATGAACGGGAAGGTCGGCCGGCCAGTGTCGTCGAGCACGCAACGGAAGACGATGCCCGGAAGGTTCTCCGTGACGGTGCGCAGCCTTTCCTCGCTCTCTCGCAGCTCCGCGACGCCTCGGCGGCGCTGGCGGTCACCGATCACGATCATGCCAACCAGCGCCATGCCGATCGCGTTGATGAGCGCTGTGAGCGGCACAGCGAGGGACAACGCGGCCACGGCGGACTGCCGGTCGGGATACAGAGCCAAGCCGATGAACGGTACGACCGCACTCGCCAGCGCTAGATGCCATACGCCCGTATGGCAGAAGTGTATCCGGCCCTCGTCGAGAACGAACCGCCAGTATGCGTAGCCGATGGCTGCGCCCAGCGCGATTGTCGCCAGGCCCGGCAGCAGCCCCGCACCACCGCCGGCCAGCCGCATGCCGGCGATGGCGACCGCCGCGGTCAGCCCGCCGAACGGGCCGGCGAGCGGAGCGGCGATGACGACGGCCGGCATTCGCGCGTCGAAGCGCATGTCCTGGACGATAACCGGGTCGAGCATGCTCAGGATGCCGACACCACCCAGGATCAAGCCACTCAGTACCTGCCGGCCGATGTTGCCCCGATGATCCGTCGGCGACACGATCGCCATGAGGAGCGCGGCGAAGCCGAGGGTCGCAGCGGCCTGACCGAGCTTGAGGAAAGTCAGCGCCTCGATCACGCGACGACCCTCCGCGCGGCCTGGGCGGCATCGCGCAGGTAAGGCGCCGCCATGCTGGGATTGCTCCTGCCACCGACGGCCGACGAACCGCCGGCCCGACCTGCAGCAAGTGGCTGGCAGAATTTAAGTCTGAGAGTCAGTATCATTACTTTTTATTGTCGGGCGCAACTTCCGGAGACTGCATTCATTCCAGACACGGGCAGTATACGCGTTGATATCACGCATTTCGGCTTTGGAAGCAACTGAGCCCGGGCGCCTTTGGTCGCAGGCAGCGATGGAAGATTGAGACCTATTCGCAATCTCAGTATGGTGCGCCGCTACGAAGCGGAGAGGAGCCTGCCGGCCAATGCCACGATCAGTCCTGATTCACGCGGTCGGGGGGTGCCTCGTCGCCGTGACGGCCGCTTTCGGCGCCGCCGACGTGCGCGCCGCCGCGCCCGAGCCGTCGGCCGTCATCAAGACCTATGCGGACATCGCCCGGGCGGCCTATGAGGATTCCCTGATCGCGGCGAAGCGGCTCGAGGGCGCGGTCGACGCGCTGGTCGCCTCGCCCAGCGCCGAGGCCATGCAGGCGGCACGGGCGGCGTGGATCGCGGCGCGGCCCCCCTATCAGCAGACCGAGGTCTTCCGCTTCGGCAACCCGATCGTCGACGATTGGGAGGGCAAGGTGAACGCCTGGCCGCTCGACGAGGGGCTGATCGATTATGTCGACGGCGGCTACGGCACGGAGTCCGACGGCAATCCCTTCTACACGGCGAACATCATCGCCCACCCGAAATTCCAGGCGGGCGGCACGGACTACGAGGCCGGCCGGATCGACGCCAAGCTGCTCGAATCGCTGCACGAAGCCGGGGGCGTCGAGGCCAACGTCGCCGTCGGCTACCACGCCGTCGAATTCCTGCTCTGGGGCCAGGACCTGAACGGCACCGGCGCCGGTGCGGGCGAGCGGCCGTGGACCGACTACGCCAAGGGCGATGCCTGCACCCACGGGAACTGCGACCGGCGCGGCAAGTACCTCACCGTCGCGACCGGGATGCTGGTCGACGAACTGGGCTGGATGGCGAAGCAGTGGGCCACCGGCGGCGCCGCGCGCACCGCGCTGAAGGGCGACGAGGGGATCGCCGCCATCGTCACCGGCCTGGGCAGCCTCGCCTATGGCGAACTCGCCGGCGAGCGCATGAAGCTCGGCCTGCTGCTCAACGACCCGGAGGAGGAGCACGACTGCTTCTCCGACAACACGCACAATTCCCACTTCTACGACGTGGTGGGCATGCGCAACGTCTATCTCGGCAGCTACACGCGCATCGACGGCACGAAGGTCGAGGGGCCGGGGCTCTCCGCGCTCGTCGCCGCCAAGGATCCGGCGCTCGACGCCGAAATGCGCGCCAAGGTCGAGGCGACCTACGAGGCCTTCGCGGCGCTCAAGCGCCGTGCCGAGACGGTCGAGGCCTACGACCAGATGATCGGCGCGGGCAACGCCGAGGGCAACGCGGTCGTCGAGAAGGGCATCGCCGCGCTCACCGAACAGACGCGCAGCCTGGAGCGGGTCGTGGCCGCCCTCGACCTGCAGCTCGTCTCGTTCGAAGGGTCGGACAGCCTCGACAACCCCGCCAACGTCTTCAAGTAAGGCCTGCCGATGCGCCTCGACCGCCTGCTGCGGTGCCTCGTTCTCGGCGGCGCAGCCTGCGCGACCGTCCTCGTGTCCGTTCAGTCGGATGCGCGCACGCCCGAGGAGGCGGCGCGCATCGCGGCGGTCACGCGTCCGACCACCGACTTCAGCGCTCCGGAGGATTTCGAGCTCCACCCCGGCGGCGCGGCGACCTCGTTCGAGCCGCTCAACATCAGCGTCTTTTCCCAGCCGTCCGCGAACATGAGCTTCGAGCGTCAGCTCGACTTCAAGGTCGGCGACGGCATCTTCCGCAAGCTCTGGGTGTCGTCGCCGTCGTCGACGACCTCGTCCGACGGCCTCGGCCCGCTCTTCAACGCGCGGTCCTGCCAGTCCTGCCATCTGAAGGACGGCCGCGGTGCGCCGCCTGCCGCCGGCGAGCCGGCGTCCTCGCTCCTGCTCCGCCTGTCGATTCCGCCGCAGACCGAGGAACAGCGCCGGCTGGTGACGGTCGAGCACGCCTCGGTCATCCCGGAACCGGTCTATGGCGGCCAGCTGCAGAACTTCTCGGTGCAGGGCGTGCCCGCCGAGGGCGATCCGGTCGTGTCGATCGAGACGATGTCCGTCCGTCTGGCCGACGGCGAGGTCGTGGAACTCGAAAAGCCGACCTGGCGCGTCGCGGCTCTGAACTACGGCCCGATGCATCCTCAAACGATGATTTCGCCGCGCGTGGCACCGCCGATGATCGGCGTCGGCCTGCTGGAAGCGATCGACGAGGCGGACATCCTCGCCCTGGCCGATCCCGACGACCGGGACGGCGACGGCATCTCAGGACGGCCCAACATCGTCTTCAGCAGCGAGAGCCAGAAGGCGGCACTCGGCCGCTTCGGGTGGAAGGCAGGCGAGCCGACGATCCCGCAGCAGACGGCGCACGCCTTCGCCAACGACATCGGCCTTTCGTCGCCGCTGGCGGACGCGATGTGGGGCGACTGCACCGACGCGCAGGCCGCCTGCCGCGCCGCGCCCCACGGCGCCGAGACGGGGGAGTTGGAGGTCCCGCCGCAGATGTTCGACCTCGTGAACTTTTATTCGCGCAACCTCGCCGTGCCGGCACGCCGCGACATCGACGATCCCGAAGTGCTGCGTGGCAAGGCACTTTTCTACGGATCCGGCTGTACCGGCTGCCACCGGCCTAAATTCGTGACGCGCCGGGATTCGCTCGAGCCCGAACAGTCCTTCCAGCTGATCTGGCCCTATACCGACATGCTGATCCACGACATGGGCGAGGGGCTTGCGGACCACCGCCCGGAATCGGCGGCGTCGGGCACCGAGTGGCGCACCGCACCCTTGTGGGGCATCGGTCTGACCGAGACGGTCAGCGGCCACATGCGCCTGCTGCACGACGGCCGGGCGCGGGGTCTGCTCGAGGCGATCCTGTGGCACGGCGGCGAAGCGCAGAAGGCGCGCGACGCCGTGGTGGGCATGTCGAAGGCCGAGCGCGAGGCGCTCCTCGCGTTCCTCCGCTCGTTGTGAGGTTCCAGCCATGAAGCGTGCCGTCATGCGCCGGTCGCCCGTCCTCCTGCTCGCGGTGTTGGTGACCCTGTTCGCCGGTATCGGCGCGGTGCGCGCCGAACCGACCGAGGCGGACTACCGGCGGCTCAACGATTCGCTGGTCGAGCGGCATGTCGTGCCGGGTTACACGCGGCTGGCCGAAGCAACGGCGGGGCTGAGCACCGCAGCCGATACCTTCTGCGCCGCGCCCTCGATGCCCGCCCTGGAGGCGTTGCGCGGCGCCTATGGTGCCGCGGCGGACGCATGGCAGGGTATCCAGCACGTCCGGTTCGGTCCCGTCGAACTGTTCATGCGCTCGGTTCGCTTCGCCTTCTGGCCCGACCCGCGCAACACGGTGAGCCGCCAGCTGACCTCGACGCTCGCCGCGCGCGATCCCGAGGCGGTGGCGCAGCCGGCGTTCGACAAGGGCAGCATCGCGGTCCAGGGGCTCCCGGCGCTGGAGCGGCTGCTCTATGGCAAGGACAGCGCCGCCGCCCTCATGGCGAGCGGCGACGATGCCCGGTATCGCTGCACGATGATCACGGCGATCGCGCATAACCTCGCCGTCATCGCGAAGGACGTGGAGGCGGCCTGGACGAAGGGAGACAGGCCTTTCGCCGCCGTGATTTCCCAGGCGGGCCCCGACAATGACCGCTACCGCGACCCGAAGGAGGCGACCCTCGATCTCTTCAAGAGCCTCTATTCAGCGATAGAACTCGTCGCCGACCACAAGCTGGCGAAGCCGCTGGGCGAAACGCTGGCGGCGGCGCGGCCCAGTCTGGCCGAATCCTGGCGCAGCGAGCGGTCGCTCGACAACGTCCGCGCCAACCTCGCCGCGGCCGAGGCGATGTACCGGGGAGAGGGCGGCTACGGCATGTCGGATTTCGTGCGACAGGCGGCGGGCGATGCCGCCTTCGACGACCTGCTGAGCCGGGCGTTCACGCAGACCCGTGCGACGGCGGACCGGATCGCCCTGCCGCTGGAGGCCGCCGTCTCCGATCCCGCGGCGCGGCCCGCGGTCGAGCAGCTCGCGACAGAGGCAGCCGCCCTCAAGCAGCTTCTCGTCCAGCGCCTCAGCACGGCGCTCGGCATACCGGTCGGTTTCAACGCCCTGGATGGAGACTGACGCCATGACGGACATCGGACGGCGGACGATCCTCGCGGGCATGGCCGCCGCGCTCGGCCTGCCGTTAATCCCGTTGGCGCGTGCGGCGGAGGCGGCTTCGAGCGAGGCGCACGCGCCCCTCTGGCTCAGCGCGCGCGGCGACGCCGAGGGCAACTATTTCGCCACGGGCTTCGGGCCGAGCGGCCGCTTCGCCTTCGACCTGCCGCTGCCGACGCGCGGCCACTCCTTCGCGGTCCACCCGCAGCGCCCCGAGGCCATCGCCTTCGGCCGCCGGCCCGGCGAATTCGCGCTGGTGATCGACCTGGACGCGGGGCGCGAGATCCGCACCATACCCGCGGCGGCCGGATTTCACTTCAACGGCCACGGGACCTTCACGGCCGACGGCGCGCGCCTGTTCGCCACGGAGACGGAGATCGCCAGCGGCGAGGGGATCGTCGGCATCTACGACCCGGCGGACGGCTATCGCCGTGTCGGCTTCTTCCGTTCGAACGGCCTCGACCCGCACGACATCCGCCTGCTGGCCGACGGCCGCACCCTCGTCGTCGCGAACGGGGGGCTACTGACGCATCCAGACGCGCCGGGCATCAAGCTGAACGTCGCGACGATGCGGCCGAACCTCACCTATCTCGACGCCCGCGACGGCACGAAGGTGTCCGTGCTCCGCCTGCCCGACGAGATGCACCGGCTGAGCATCCGCCACCTAGCGATCGGCCGGAACGGCGTGGTCGCGGCGGCGCTGCAGTATGAGGGGCCGTCCGGCGACCTCATGCCGCTGGTCTGCCTGCATCGGCCGGGTGCCGCGGCGCTGGAGACGGTCGAGGTGCCGGACGAGGTGCTGCGCGGCATGCGCAACTATTGCGGCAGCGCCGCGGTCGATGCCGAGGGCAGGGTTCTCGCCGTTTCCAGCCCGCGCGGCGGCGTCGGCCTGTTCTGGGACCTGGAGGCGAACCGGCCGGTCGGCACCGCCCGCCTGACCGACGGCTGCGGCATCGCCGCGGCCGGCGCGCCCGGCACCTTCCTCTTCAGCAGCGGCGTCGGCGGCATCGCCGAGGTGCGGCCCGAGGACGGCGAGCGCCACCGCCTGGCCAGTGCTGCGGCCGACGCGGCGCGCTGGGACAATCACATCGTCTCGGTTAACGTCTGACGGATCTGCCGTCCGGCATTTTCGCGGGGTACGTGATGTTCGAAGGTTTCCAGCAGCGCCGCATCCCGGTGGGCGATGTCGAGATCGACCTGCTGACCGGCGGCAGCGGCCCGGCGGTGCTTCTTCTGCACGGCTATCCCCAGTGCAAGACGATCTGGCACCGCGTGGCGCCGCTGCTCGCCGCCGACTTCACCGTCGTCGCCCCCGACCTGCGCGGCTATGGCGACAGCGGCAAGCCGGCACCGGACGCCGCCAACACCGCCTACTCCAAGCGGGTGATGGCGCGCGACATGGTCGAGGCCATGGCGGCCCTGGGCCACGACCGCTTCATGCTGTGCGGACACGACCGCGGCGCGCGCGTCGCCTACCGCCTGGCGCTCGATCATCCCGACCGCGTGGCGAAGCTCTGCACGCTCGACATCGTCCCGACCTGGGAGGAGTTCTCCGCTCCCGGCAAGGCGACGGCGCTCGGCAAGTTCCACTGGTACTTCCTGGCCGAGCCGGCGCCGTTCCCCGAGGACATGATCGGCCGCGACCCCGACTATTTCCTGCGCTACCTGCTCGACAAGTGGAGCGGCACGCCGGGCTGCTTCGCACCGGAGGCGATGGCCGAGTATCTGCGCTGCTTCCGCGACCCGGCGACCATCGCCGCCACCTGCGCCGACTACCGTGCCGGCGCCACGGTCGACTTCGACCTGGACGACGCCGACCGCGCCGCCGGACGCAAGATCGCCTGCCCCATGCTGGCCCTCTGGGGCGGCCGCGGACGGCGCGAGGGCGTGGTCGACGTCTGGCGGCACTGGGCGACCGACGTGGACGGGCGCGCGCTCGACTGCGGCCACTTCCTGCCGGAGGAGGCGCCGGAAGAGACGGCCGCCGAATTGGCCGCCTTCTTCAGGGCGTAGAGGGCTTCAGGACATAGGGCCGAGGCTCAGCCGACCTGACCGGTCTGCCACTGGCGGCGCAGCTGCATGGAGTAGGAGAAGCGGCCGGCGGGGTGGATGGCAACGGAGACCTCGTACATGCGCGAGTCCCTGTCGAAGAACCGGCGCACGATGCAGAAGGCCGGGGTACCCGGTTCCGTGCGCAGCGTCTCCGCGATCTCCGAACTGACCGCCGCCGCGTACATGCGCACCTCGATCCGGTCCACGCTGCAGCCGTACATCTCCTCCACGACGCGGTAGACGGGCCGGCCCTGGCCGCCGACATGCTTCGCGACGTCGCTGAACTCGGGAAGGATGTGGATGTCGTTCCAGCAGATCGGCAGGTCGCTGCCGTCGAGCCCACGCGTCAGGCTGATCCGCTGCCAGCGATCGCCGGGCTCGCAGCCGAGCGTCTGGGCCAGCAGGCGGTCCGCCTTGATCTTCTTGCTGCCGCGCAGCGTGATCATCGTTTCGGGCGGATACTGCAGCAGTTCGTCGAGCGTCTTCAGCGACTGCGTGTAGGGCTGCGGCGTCTCCAGCGCCTCGACCGTCGTGCCGGCGCCGCGGCGCCGGCTGACGAGGCCGAGTTCGTGAAGCCGCCGAAGCGCCTCGCGCATCGTGAACCGGCTGACCTGGAAACGCTCGCACAGGTCCAGTTCCGGCGGCAGCATCGAGCCGACCGGATACTTGGCGGAGCGGATTTCCTCGATCAGGACCTCGGCGATCTCGCGGTAGCGCGGCTCGCGTCCCCCGTTCAAATCAGCCTCCGCCCTGTCTCCGGATCGAAGACGTGCAGATGCTCGAGCGAAACCTCCAGCGGGATGCTGTCGCCCTGCCGGAACCGGCGCTGCCCCGGCGTGCGCACGGTGATGACGTCACCGCGTGCCGTGACGGGCCCATAGATGAGGGTGTCCGCGCCCAACGTCTCGATGATGTCCACCGTCATCGCGAAGTGTGCCGCTTCTTGATCATGTTCTTCTCCCGCGACGATGTGCTCCGGGCGGATGCCCAGGGTCACCGGTCTGCCCTGTTCGACGCCGCCCGCTCCGTTGGGCAGCGGCAGCACGGGACCCTCTTCGAGGGCGATCGAGCCGCCGTCCACCCGTCCGGGCAGGAAATTCATTGCGGGCGAACCGATGAACCCGGCGACATAAACGGTGGCGGGACGTTCGTAAACCTCGATCGGCGTGCCGACTTGCTCCGCAACGCCATCCCGCATCACCACCAGTTTGTCGCCGAGGGTCATCGCCTCGACCTGATCGTGCGTCACGTAGATGCTCGTCGTACCGAGCCTTTGTTGCAAGCGCTTGATCTCCAGGCGCATCTGAACGCGCAGTTTCGCGTCCAGGTTGGACAGCGGTTCGTCGAAAAGGAAGGCCGCCGGCTCGCGCACGATCGCCCGGCCCATCGCGACTCGCTGTCGCTGGCCGCCGGAAAGCTGGCGCGGCTTCCGCTTCAGGAAGTCGCCGAGGCCCAGAATCTGTGCCGCCTCGTTCACCCGCCGGTCGATTTCCGCCTTCGGCGTCTTCCGGTTGCGCAGGCCGTAGGCCATGTTGTCGTAGACGGTCATGTGCGGGTAGAGCGCGTAGTTCTGGAACACCATGGCGATGTCGCGGTCCGCCGGCTCCAGCCGGTTCACCACCCGCTCGCCGATGCGGATCTCGCCGTCGCTGATCTCCTCCAGCCCGGCGACCATGCGCAGCAGGGTGGACTTGCCGCAGCCGGACGGGCCGACCAGGACGACCAGTTCGCCGTCGGCGATCTCCAGGTCGATGCCGCGGATCGCCTCGACCCCGCCGGGGTAGACCTTGCGGACGCCGCTGAGCTGTACTCCGGCCATCGGCCTATTTCTCCGTCTCGACGAGACCTTTGACGAACAGCCGCTGCATGCCGACGACCACCAGGATCGGCGGCAGCATGGCCAGGATGGCCGTCGCCATCACGAGGTTCCACTGGATCAGCGCCTCGTCGACATTGGCCATCCGCTGGATGCCCATGACGACGGTGTACATGTCCTCGCGCGTCGTGATCAGCAGCGGCCAGAGATACTGGTTCCATCCGTAGATGAAGAGGATCACGAAGAGCGCCGCGATGTTGGTGCGCGACAGCGGCAGCAGGATGTCCTTGAAGAACTTCATTGGCCCGGCGCCGTCGATCCGCGCCGCCTCGGTCAGCTCGTCCGGCACGGTCAGGAAGAACTGGCGGAACAGGAAGGTCGCCGTCGCCGACGCGATCAGCGGCAGCGTCAGCCCGACATAGGTGTCGAGCATCCCGAAGCCGGCGACCACCTCGTAGGTCGGCAGGATGCGCACCTCGACCGGCAGCATCAGCGTCAGGAAGATGACCCAGAAGAAGCCCATGCGGAACGGGAAGCGGAAATAGACGATGGCGAAGGCGGAGATCAGCGAGATCGCGATCTTGCCGATCGCGATGCTGAGCGCCATCACCAGGCTGTTGAACATCATCGTGCCGACCGGCGCACCGCCGGCCGAGCGCATGCCCGCACTCAGCACCGTGCCGTAATTCTCGGCCAGTTGGTCGCCGAACCAGCCCGGAAAGCTGCCCTGGAGGTCCGGTGCCGTGTGCGTCGACGCGACCAGCGCCACGTAGATCGGGAACATCACGATGGCGACGCCGGCCAGCAGCACGAGGTGCCGCAGGAGGCCGAGGAGGGGACGGTTCTGGACCATCAGTACTGCACCCGTCGCTCGACGTAGCGGAACTGCACGACCGTCAGCCCGACCACGATCACCATCAGGATCACCGACTGTGCGGCCGATCCGCCGAGATCGAGCCCGATGAAACCGTCGCTGAACACCTTGTAGACCAGCGTCTCGGTCGCCCGTGCCGGCCCGCCGCGGGTCACCGCGTGGATGATGCCGAACGTGTCGAAGAAGGCGTAGACGACGTTCACCACCAGCAGGAAGAAGGTGGTGGGGGAGAGCAGGGGGAAGACGATCGTCCAGAAGCGCTTCGCCGGTCCGGCGCCGTCGATGGCGGCGGCCTCGATCAGCGAGCGCGGGATCGACTGCAGCCCCGCCAGGAAGAACAGGAAATTGTAGCTGATCTGCTTCCAGGCGGCGGCGACGATCACCAGCATCATCGCCTGGTCGCCGCGCAGCAGATAATTCCAGTCGACCCCGAAGGACCGGATGACATAGGCGAGGATGCCGACCGTCGGGTTGAACATGAACAGCCACAGGATGCCGGCGACGGCGGGCGCGATCGCATAGGGCCAGATCAGCAGCGACTGGTAGCCCGTCCGTGCCCGCAGCGCGCCGTCGGCCATGACCGCCAGCAGCAGCGACAGGCCCATCGACAGGGCCGCCGTCGCGAGGCTGAAGACGACCGTCACCTCGAACGCGTTCAGGTAGAGCGGGTCGTCGAGCAGGTCGGCGAAGTTCTCCAGCCCGACGAACACGACCGAGAGGCCGAACGCGTCCTGGCGCTGCACCGAGAAATACAGCGCCTGCGCGGCGGGCCAGATGAAGAAGATCAGCGTGATGACGATCTGCGGCGCCACCAGCAGGTAGGGCAGGACCGGCGAACGGAAATGCACGCGCTTCAGCATCGGCCGACCCTTCGCCGGACGGAATCGAAAACGGATGCCGCCGGGACTGTCCCGACGGCATCCTTGCTCTGTGCGGCCGTCACGTCGGCGCCCGACGCTGGACCGCGGTGTTCATATCGCCAGCCGACAGTGTCAGTTGGCCTTCTCGAACTGGCGGAGCAGGCGGTTGCCGCTCGCCACCGCGTCGTCTAGGCCCTGCTGCGCCGTCTTCTTGCCGGCCCACACGTTTTCGAGCTCGTCGTTGATCAGGTCGCGGATCTGCACGAAGTTGCCGAGCCGGACGCCCTTGGAATTCGGCGTCGGCGGGTTCTTGCTCAGTTCCATGATGGCGACGTCGGACCCGGGGTTCTGCTGGTAGTAGTCGGTCTTCTTCGTCATCTCGTAGGCGGACGTCGTCACCGGAACGTAGCCGGTGTTCTGGTGCCACTTCGCCTGGACCGCCGGGGTCGACACGAAGCTCATGAACTTCGCCACACCCTTGTACTCGTCCTGCGGGGCGCCCTTCAGCACCCAGAAGGTGGCGCCGCCGATGATGGTGTTCTGCGGCGCGCCCTGGACGTCCGGATAGTAGGGGAGTTCGGCCACGCCCCAGTCGAACTTGATCGACTTCTTGAAGCCGTTGTAATAGGCGGACGAATTGAAGAGGACGCCGCACTCGCCGTTGATGAACAGCGGGTTCGGGTCGCCGCGCCGGCCGCCATACTTGAAGGTGTTGTCCTTCGACCACTCGGCCATGTTCTGGATGTGCTTCAGCGCCGGGCCCTTGTTGAAGGCCAGTTCGGCGTCGAGGCCGCCGAAGCCGTTCTCCTTCGTCGCGAACGGCACGTTGTGCCAGGCGGAGAAGGCCTCCAGCTGCACCCAGGACTGCCAGCCGGTGGTGAAACCGCACTGCGTGGCGCCGGATTCCCTCATCTTCTTGGTCGCGTCGATCAGCTCCGGCCAGGTCTTCGGCGGCTTCTCGGGGTCGAGGCCGGCCTTCTTGAAGGCGTCCTTGTTGTAGAACATCACCGGCGTCGAGCTGTTGAACGGCATCGACAGCATCTTGCCTTCCGGCGTCGTGTAGTAGGACGCCACCGCGGGGACGAACTTGTCCTCGCTGAACGTCTCGCCCGCCGCCTTCATCAGCTCGTGGATCGGATAGACGGCGCCGGCGGCCGACATCATCGTCGCGGTGCCGACCTCGAACACCTGGACGATGTGCGGCGCCTGCTTCGCGCGGAACGCAGCGATCGCCGCGGTCATCGTCTCCGTGTAGTTGCCCTTGTAGACCGCGTTCACCGTCCAGTCGCTCTGCGAAGCGTTGAACTCCTCGGTGATGGCTTTGATCTCCTCGCCCAGCGCTCCGCCCATGGCGTGCCAGAACTGGATCTCGGTCGCGGCCAAGGCCGGCGACGCGAAAGCGCTAATGCCTGCGGCTAGCAGCAGCGATTTGCGAATCATGTTATTCAGAGCCTCCCGTGGCATGTGATCGCGGTCTCTTAAACGGCCGCTGTGACCATACTTTTATACTGCGGTTACGGATTTGTGACAGGCCCTTGAGCCGGACTGCCATGAGGGCGGTCGGCCGCGGGCTGATGGGTGACATGTGGAGTAGCTGGTCTCCAGCCGATGCCTGAGATCCTGACGCCTATCCTCGCGGTGGCCGCCTTGCTTGTGGCGGTGAGCGTATCCGTGCCCGTCGCGGCACGGCTGCGCATCCCGCACAGCGTGCTGCTCGCCGCACTCGGGCTGCTGCTCGGCCTGGTGGTCATGGTGCGCCAGGACGCGGGCGGCACCATGATGGGCGACGATCTGGTCCGCGGGCTCGGCAATCTCGGCATCTCCGCGCCGGCCTTCCTCGCCATCTTCCTGCCGCCGCTGCTTTTCTCCGCCGGGCTCAATCTCGACGTCCGCCGCCTCTTCGACGAGATCGCGGCGGTTCTGCTGCTCGCGGTCGTCGCCGTGGTGGTCTGCACCGGCGTCGTCGGCTTTCTGCTCGGCTGGCTGTCGCCGCTGGGCATCGTGCCGTGCCTGCTCCTCGGGTCGATCATTGCGACCACGGATCCCGCGGCGGTGGTCGCGATCTTCCGCGACCTCGGCCACGCGATCGCGCAGCCCGACCAGCGACAGGC
>Ga0114916_1001092_pt1 | contig 16121 bp, 14 predicted proteins | sample MalvirAntarct_66_FD_83501 | JGI IMG/M metagenome (GOLD analysis project Ga0114916, IMG submission 83501) | Marine viral communities from the Global Malaspina Expedition - Malaspina viral metaG Antarct_66 | ecosystem: Environmental > Aquatic > Marine > Oceanic | place: West Anvers Island... | reverse complement strand
TTTGATTTCCAGATAGTCATCCATGCCGTATTTCGACCCCTCACGGCCCAGACCGGACGACTTCACGCCGCCGAAGGGTGCCACTTCGGTCGAGATCATCCCGGTGTTGATGCCGATCATCCCTGACTCGATGGCTTCGGCCACACGGAACACCCGACCCAGATCGCGTGCGTAGAAATAGGCCGCCAGCCCAAACTCGGTGTCGTTGGCCAGGGCGATACCCTCGGCCTCGTCTTCGAAACGGAACAGCGGCGCCAGCGGCCCGAAGGTTTCCTCTTTCGCCACCTTGGCGTTGTGCGGCACGTTGACCATCAGCGTCGGCTCGAAATAGCTGCCGCCCATCTGGTGCGCCTTACCGCCGGTGAGTACCTGTGCACCATTGGCGACGGCGTCCTCGATGTGCTCTCTGACCTTGGCCGCCGCGCGGTCGTCGATCAGCGGGCCGATGTCGGTGCCTTCGTCGAGTCCGTTGCCAACCTTCAGTTTTTCGACCGCAGCCTGGAATTTCTTCGCAAACTCGTCGTACACGCCGTTCTGTACATAGATCCGGTTGACGCAGACGCAGGTCTGGCCGGCGTTGCGGTACTTGGACTGCATGGCGCCTTTGACGGCTTCATCGAGGTCCGCGTCATCGAATACCAGGAAGGGCGCGTTGCCGCCCAGCTCCAGCGACACCTTCTTGATGCCCGCGGCGCACTGCTCCATCAGCTTCGCGCCAACTTCGGTAGAGCCGGTGAAGCTGAGCTTGCGCACCGTCGGGTTTGCGGTCAGCTCGTTGCCGATGTCACCCGCCGAACCGGTGACGACGCTGAACACACCTTTCGGGATACCCGCACGCTCCGCCAGCTCAGCCAGCGCCAGCGCGGAAAAAGGCGTCTGGCTCGCCGGCTTGAGCACCATGGTGCAACCCGCAGCCAACGCTGGGCCGGCCTTGCGGGTGATCATCGCCGCCGGGAAATTCCACGGGGTAATGGCCGCCGTGACGCCAATCGGCTGCTTGATGACGATGATGCGCTTGTCTTTCTGATGGCCCGGAATGGTGTCGCCATAGACGCGCTTGGCTTCTTCGGCGAACCACTCGATAAAGGAAGCGGCATAGGCGATCTCGCCCTTGGACTCGGCCAGCGGCTTGCCCTGCTCCAGCGTCATCAGCCGACCCAGGTCGTCCTGGTTCTCCATCATCAGCTCGAACCAGCGGCGTAGCTTTTGCGAGCGCTCCTTGGCGGTCAGATCACGCCAGGCGGGCAGTGCACGCTCGGCGGCTTCGATGGCGCGACGGGTTTCCGCAGCGCCCATTTTCGGCACGCTGCCCAGGATCTCGTTGCTGGCCGGGTTGTTGACCTTGATGGTCTGGCCGCTGTCCGCGTCCTGCCAGGCGCCGTCGATATAAGCCTGCTGGCGGAACAGCTTGGTGTCTTTGAGTTGCATGGCAGTCTCCTGAGAGCCGGCAGGGTGCCGGGTATTGGACCGAGGCCATCTGGCCGATTGGAAAGGCGATTGGCAGTGGAACTGCTCGAGTAAGTCAGAGCAAGGGACAGCCCCAGGGTTCCTGCCGTGAGCTAAAGCGTTTGAGATATCGAACGCATGCTAGGCCTGCTGGCCTGCATCGGGCAACACCCTGTTCGGAAAAATTAACGCACCATAACCAGACCTGATGACGCCGCGATCGGCTATCAGAACAATAGCGCCGCGCGCTGAGCAGCTGCCGAAGCGCCATGGACGATCGCAGACGAGATGCGTATGATTGCGCCCCGCAACGCACCAGTAGCTCAGCTGGATAGAGTACTGCCCTCCGAAGGCAGGGGTCGTGGGTTCGAATCCCGCCTGGTGCGCCATCTTCGGATCATCCGGGTTTGTTAATACGACTCGCATGTCGCCCTCGAGGTGCCAGCAAAAGGCACCCGCCGCTATGAAGATCGCCGTCCTACCAGTCTCCACAACGACCTAGCTCGATGCGCTACGTGTACGAATGATGCATTACGCGCCCTGGTCCTTGAGCGACCCTCTAATCTGCCGCTCACCAGCCACGCAAAATCTCCGCGCGTAACGCGTCGCCCGCCGGCGACAGTTGATGACCGCGTCTGTTTACCAGCCCGTATGCGGAGTGGTGGCTCAATCGATCGCTGAGCGGATCGAGTTTTATCAGGCGTCCTTCGTCGAGTGCCTCCTGAACGACATCACGTGGCGCCAGGCAAATTGCATCGCTCTGCTCGGTCATCTTCATCAAGAGCAGGAAGTTGTCGCACTGGATGCTGAGCATCTCCCGTCCGGTTTCACCCAGAACCGCCTGTTCCACCGGTTCCGGCAGGTGGGAGCCCGCCAACGGGTAGCGCGCGAGGTCTTCGAACCTGACATGGCGCTGGGTAAGCAACGGGTGCCCCGGTCGGCAGACCAGCGTGCCCGGATGGACAGGCAGCGCCACTGTTTCCAGCGCCGGATCGCTCTCCAGTTCGCGAATATCAGCCACGAACAGCTCGATGTGTTCATCGATCAAGCCATCGCGAAGCGTCCGCCAATCGCCGACGGTAACAGTGACTGCCAGCCGTGGATGCCTGTCGACCAACCTGGCGAGGGCTTCGGGCACCAGCCGCGACGCCGGGAATGGGCCCGCGCCAATACGCAGCTGCCCTGCTTCGAGGTTGTCGATCTGCTGCACCGCCTCGATCAGAGCGCGACTGCCCAGCAAAAGACGACGGGCATGAGCCTCGACCAAGCGTCCCTGGGCCGTCAGGCTGATACCGCGGCTATGGCGGTTCAACAATGAACAGCCAAGCGAAGCTTCCAGCGCCTGAATGCTGCGACTGAGTGCAGGCTGGCTCAAGTACAAAGCATCAGCCGCGCGGGAAAAGTGCTTATGGTCCACAAGCGCCACGAAATGGCGCAGTTGGCGAAGATCGTTCATGCGTGTCCTGCATTGAATCTAGTAAACGATTGCATTGGAATTATCACCAGCACACCGCCACAGTGGCAATGTAAAGCGAGGCCTATCGCCTGATCTCCATTGCCTCAGGAGCTGCCATGTCGACGCGTCTTATCAGTGCCATTGCGGCAGTCGTTTCTTTCGCGACGGTCATCCATCACGAAGCCAATGCCGGTCCCGCGACGGACGTTACCCGCGAAGCGAACGCCGCCGTCTCTCGCCAACTGGACTTCAGCGACCAGCAAGCCTTCGAAGATGCCCACCGCGGCTTCATTGCCACTCTGCCAGACGCCGAGGTGACCGATGACAACGGACAGCGCGCCTGGAGCAACAAGCCGTACGCCTTTCTGAACGAAGAGCAGGCGCCGCCCAGCGTCAATCCGAGCCTTTGGCGACAAGCCCGGCTCAATGCCATTCACGGCCTGTTTCGCATCACTGACGACATCTATCAGATACGCGGAATCGACCTGGCCAACATGACCATTGTCGAGGGCAAAACCGGTCTGATCATCATCGACCCGCTGCTCACTCCCGCCACAGCACGGGCAGCGCTGGCCCTGTACCGCCAACACCGAACGGACCGTCCGGTGGTCGCCGTCATCTATACGCACAGCCACGTAGACCACTTCGGTGGCGTCAAGGGCGTGACCAGTCAGGCTGAAGTGGATGCCGGCGCGGTGCATATCTACGCGCCGACCGGGTTCATGGAGCATGCGGTCAGCGAGAACGTCATCGCGGGGAACGCCATGACTCGTCGGGCTCGCTACATGTACGGCACCGACCTGCCGATAGACCCACAAGGCCACATCGACACGGGGCTCGGCAAGGGGCTCGCGCGCGGTCCTCTGACGCTCATCCAGCCGACCGACCTGATCAGCGAAAGCGGTGTCCGCCGGATCGACGGGGTAGACATCGACTTCCAGCTGGTCCCGGATAGCGAGGCCCCGGCCGAGATGATGATGTATTTCCCAGCGCAGCGAGTGCTGAATACCGCCGAGCTCACCTCTCAGCAGATGCACAACATCTATACGTTACGGGGCGCCGAGGTGCGGGATGCGAGCCAGTGGTCGCGCTATATCGACGAGGCGCTGGATCGCTTCGGCCCGATCAGCGATGTCATCATTGCGCAGCATCATTGGCCGGTCTGGGATAGCGCGCGTGCTCAAGAATTCCTCGCTGGGCAGCGCGACCTCTACAAGTTCATACATGACCAAACAGTGCGCCTGATGAACCAGGGCTACCGCCCCGGGGAAATCGCCGAGACGCTGCAACTGCCTGCGAGCCTGGCCCAGCGCTGGTATGCCCGAGGCTACTACGGCACCCTTCGACACAACGTACGCGGGGTGTACCAACGGTATCTGGGCTGGTACGACGGCAACCCGGCCAATCTGGATTCCCCTGCCCCGGTCGATGCGGCACGCAAGACCATCGAGTACATGGGCGGCATCGAGGCAGTACTCGAGCGAGCCCGCGCCGATTATGCCGCTGGCAATTACCGCTGGGTGGCGTCGGTAATGAGCCAGGCCGTATTCGCCGAGCCGGACAACCGCGCAGCCCGTCAGCTGGGGGCCGATGCGCTCGAACAACTGGGTTACCAAGCCGAAGCCGGCCCCTGGCGTGACGTTTACCTGTCCGGCGCACAGGATCTACGCGCACCACGCGAAACCCCGCCCAGCGATCCCGAACTGCGGGCCGACCTGCTTCGCTCCCTGGACACGGGCATGTTCTTCGACCTGCTCGGCGTCCGCCTGAACGGTCCCAAGGCGGCAGACAAGCACATCGTGATCAACTGGATATTCACCGATACGGAGGAGCGCTTTCGGCTCAATCTGCAAAACAGTGCGTTGACTTGGCTCGCCGACCGCCAGGCCAGCAGCCCGGACGCCGCGCTGACTCTGACGCGCAAGACGCTCGATAGCATCCTGCTAGGCGAAAGCAGCTTTCTGAAGGCTTTGCAGAACGGCGACATCCGTGTCGAAGGCGACGTCAAGAAGGTCGTCGAACTGCTGGGCCTGATGGAAACTTTCGACCCCGACTTCCCCTTGATCGAACCGAAGGCCGGCGGCCAAGTGCCGGCACGCTAGCCGCTTCGCCTGGCGGCGGCCCACCGATAATTGTTTCATTCGGTGAATGTCAGCGTCAGCGCAGGGCCGAAGAGGTTGCCCGAAAAATGTCGTGACAAGGGTTGGCGATGAACGCGCCCGCCCCTGAGGGCATTGTCATAAGCAAAAGCCCCGGATAAGCCTCCGGGGCTTTCTGCTTCGGGGCAGGCTTGCTGACGGGTGCGTGCGCTACCCGGCCCCTGTCACGAACCACCACGTTATCCGCAACGACTGAGTTCGCGCGGTCTCGGTTGGCGAGAGGACGATGTCCTCAATGCTCGTGCTTGGCGCTGACGAAACTCAGTGACGAGAACATGCCGCGCACGCGCGCATCCGGATCATCGCTCGGAACGGTGGTGGAGGCGGCGATGACGTTGAGGCCGTGGTTACGCACGATTATCTTCGCCTTGCCGTGCTTGTCGGTGGTCGCAGCCACCTCGTCCGGGTTGTTCACGTAATCGGCGATCAACTCGACGTTGGCGGCCGGTTTGCCATCGACCAGGACCTGCACCTCCAGCGCCTGGCCTACTTCAACCACCAAGGGATCACGCTGCGGCACGATGACCAGCTTCAACTTGTCCAGCGCGGGCAGTTGCGCACCCTCATGCAGCACCGCCAGGCTGTACTTGTAGTAGTGCCCGGAATCCAGCGCGCCGGGGACCTTCGTTTCGCCAACGTTGAGCCATTGCTTGTCCGGCGCCTGAGTCCAGTAGCCGTTATCCAGCGCGACGCTGAGCACCGCCGCGGACTCCAGCGGCTTGAGGCGTGCATGGTCCTCGAGCCGCTCGACGGTGACCGGGATTCGGCTGCCATGATGATCCGTCGCCCAGGCGCCGGAGATCTTCTTCGGATCGAAGGCGTCGTCTTCGGCGCCGTGACCGTAGATCACTTCGATGTTGCCGCGACGCTCTTCAGTCCACATACCGTGGGCACTGGCCTGACCGGCCATCAACGCAGCCACCAAAGCCATGGCGTATTTCGCGTGGTGCTTGTTCATCTTTCATCCTTTGGATCGAGGAGTATTGAGCCTGCCCGGGGCGAGCCGGCTATGCGTTACAGATTCAGCGAAAGGCTCAGGCTGAGGTTGCGCGGCTCGCCAGGCATCACCCAGACGTTGCTGTACGAGCGCTCGTAGTAGGCGCGGTCGAACGCGTTATTGAGGTTCAGGCCCAGCGTCAGGTCCGGCGTGGCCTTGTAACGCGCCAGCAGGTCCACGGTGGTGTAGCCCGGCAATTCGAAGCCGCTGTCCGCCACGTTGCCGGAGCGTTCGCCGACGTAATTGACTCCGCCGCCCAGTTCCAGGCCCTGCAGGGAGCCATCAAGAAACTCGTAAACGCCCAGCAGGCTGCCGCTGTGCTCGGGCACGTTGAGCAGGCGGCTGCCGCGCCCCAGCGTGTTGTCTTCCGTGACTTCCGCATCGACATAGGCGTAGGCGCCGATCACACGGATTGCGTCGGTCAGCTGCCCCGTCAGCTGCAGGTCGACGCCGCGGCTGCGCACTTCGCCAGCGGCGATCTGGTACGCGGAGTCGACCGGATCGACGGTGAGTACGTTTTCTTTGGTGAGATGAAACGCAGCGATGGTCATGCCCACGCGGCTGTCGAGCAGGTCGAATTTGAAGCCCGCTTCGTAGCCGACGCCTTCCTCTGGATCGAATGCCGTGCCTGACGCATCAGCGCCGCTATTGGGCTTGAATGACTGCGAGGCATTGGCGAAGACGCCGACTTGAGGTGTCAGCTGATACAACGCCCCAATGCGCGGCGTGACCTTTTCATGGGTCTGCTCCACGCGCGTGCCGGCTACTTCGTTATCCAGCCGTTGCTCGTAATGGTCGTAGCGCGCGCCGATGACGCCGAAGAGTTTTTCGCTGAAACGCATCTGATCCTGCAGATTCAGCGATCTGGAGTGGATCAACTCGTGGCGATCGGTGCTACGCCCGCCCGGGCCAATGCTGAAGGGCGGGCGTGGTTGACCGTAAACGGGTTCGTAGATATCGATCTGAGAAATGGGCCGGGTACGCAGCACTTCTTCAGTCTTGGCATAGCGCTCGTATTCGGTTCCGATCAGCAGGTTGTGCTCGATGTCGCCGGTGTAGACCAGGCCGCGCAGCTCCAGCTGGGTGATGCTGTCCTGCCACTCGTAATCGCGGTAGCGGTACTCGCGATTGAGGGTTCGGGCGTCCGCCGCAAGGGTGCTCGCCTCGGTCGCGCCACCGCTTAGGCGCCCTTGCTTGTAGTGACTGGCCAGGCGGACGGTCCAGCTGGCGTTGAGGTCATGCTCGAGCTCGGCCTGCAGGCTTTCGTTGTTGTTGTCGATTTCACCGTCCCGAGGTTCTCCGAAAAAGTCGGAACGCGAGACGCTGCCCAGGTGATCGTTCGGCGCCACCACACCACGGTCGAATACCTGGCTGCTGCGGATGACCTCGGCCTGTACCAGCAGGCGCGTCTGAGGCGTCAGTTCCCAGCTGAACGCCGGTGCGAAGAACTGCCGTTCACTGGCGCGGTTATCACGGAAACTCTTGTTGTCCTCCACTGCCAGATTCATGCGATAGAGCATCGTGCCCTCGTCATCCAGCGGCGTGTTGACGTCCAAGCTGCTGCGATAGCGATCCCAGCGGCCCGCGCTCAGGTCAAGACGAGCGAACTGGTCGTTTTGCGGGCGCTTGCTGACGATGTTGAGGGTGCCACCCGGGTCACCGCGACCATACAGACTGGACGCCGGCCCCTTGAGCACGTCGATACGCTCGACGTTGGATGGGTCTTGCGGGTTCATGTAGCCGCGGTTGACGCTGAAGCCGTCCTTGTAGAACTCCGAGGTCGTCAGCCCACGAATGCTGTACTCGTACATGGTCAAGCCGCCGAAGTCGTTCTGACGAGCCACGCCGCCTGCATAGTCCAGGGCTTTTTCGATACGCGGGCTGTCCAGGTCCTCGAGCACCGTGGCGGGGATGACGCTGACCGCCTGCGGAACCTCCTCCAGCGGCGTATCCGTCTTGGTGGCGCTCGCTGACCGCCGAGTCCGGTAGCCCTCTGCTTCGACCTGTTCACGATCGGCCGTGACGACCACTTCTTCGAGAACCGCGCTGTCCGTCTCTTGTGCCAACGCCGGCATGCTGCCCAAACCTGCCGCGGCGGCAATGCCCAATATGCTTGCTGCAACCCTACTGCTGTTCATGCCCGCTTCCGACAAGATGTTATACCGTAACATTTGATCGGAAGCTGTCTGCAACTGTCAAGGCCGCAGGCGCTCTGGCAAGCCGCGTTCAGCTAGGGCAGCATGCAGCGACAACGATCCAGGACGAGGAACGCAGCGATGATCGATTTCGATAACAAGGGTTTCTTCAAGCTGAAGCAGAACGATGAATACGCAGAGCGGGTCCGCTCGCTGCTACTGGACGACGAACAGGTGATCGATTCCTACAAGTCCATGCGCGACGGCGTGGTGTTTACGGACAAGCGGATCATTGCCGTCAACGTGCAGGGCATCACCGGCAGCAAGAAGGATTTCACGTCCCTGCCCTACAACAACATCGTCGCCTATTCGGTGGAGACGTCGGGGACCTTCGATCTCGACTCGGAGCTGGAGGTGTATTTCTCGTCACTGGGGAAGGTCAGGTTCGAGTTCACCGGCAGGACTTCGATCGTTGAAATCTCGAAGTACATATCCAAACACGTGCTCTGAACTATGAAGTAAACGCAGACGGCGGCAGCGCTCTTACCGCAGCTTCGCGGTGCACGGTTCGACTCGTTGTGCTTGTGCATAGGGTAACGAAACAACAGCAGCCCCCGCTCGCTAGCATAGGGTAGCGAGCAGCTTGAATCCCGCAGGAACGAAACGGGCGTCGCTACCGTTCGATCCCCACACCAGGGCAGGCTTCTTTAGCCGTTGAAGACGCCAGGTCGGCACGGCGCGAACTTGGCTCGGGAGGTTTAGCTTCTTCTGCGCGGATACCTAACGCGACCAACAACGTCTCGCTCATTTCCATGAATGAATAGCCATCGGCCCATATCTCGGTTTTGCCGTTCAGTCTGTTATCCATGCTTTCCATATCCTAGGCTGGTGCGCCCACTCAGCCGTGCGTTCGAATTGTTGCGCTACGCCTGTTGGCGATACGGACTTGGAGCATCCTGCGTGCCAACACCTGAAAGACTTTTTTATCTTTTAAATCAATGACTTATTGGTGATCGCCTTAACGGTCACTGTTGCAAGATGCACGATCAGCCAATTGTACCCTTGCGATGTGCAAGTTCACGCTTCTGTGTTGCAGGTCACAGATTGGAGCCGAAATCATGTCCGAACACGCTAGCCGTTAGCGTTCGCCAACGGTGAACGCACAGCCGGCCTTTGGGCATAATTGGCCACCCGCCCTTGAGCAAGCGCCATGCAGATCGATGAAGAACTCACGCTGAAGAAGCTGGAGGTGTTTCTGGCCTTCATGCGCAGCGGCAATCTGAGCAAGGCGGCCGCCGAGCTGAACACCAGCAATGTCAGCGTGCACCGCGCAATTCATTCGCTCGAAAGTGCGCTGCGCTGCCCACTGTTCAAGCACGAGGGACGCAATCTGATTCCTCTGGAAAGCGCTTATGTGCTGGAGGAAAAGGCGCAGAAGCTGGTGCAGGACGTGCTCGAAACCGTGCGCCAGACCCGCGAGGCGGCGGGGTTCTCGGCCGAGCGGTTCAAGCTCGGGGCGCTCTATTCGCTGACGGTTAAAACCGTCCCGCAGCTGATCATGGGCCTGAAGCTGCGCCGTAGCGAACTCAACATCGACCTCATCCTCGGCTCCAATATCGACCTGTTCTACAAGCTGAAAAACATGGAGCTGGATGCCATCCTGGTGTCGCTGAACGAGAGTGTCAGCAATGACCAGGACTGTGCGCAGCTGCCGCTGTTCGCCGATGACATCTTTCTCGCTGCACCGGCCGATTCGCCCTTCGCCCAGCAGGCGGAAGTCGACCTCAGCGACCTGCGCGACGCCACGTTCATCACGCTGACGCAAGGTTTCGCGACGCACCAGGACGGCAATCGGGTGTTTCAGCAGGCGGGGTTCGAACCGAAGGTGGCGATGCAGGTGAATGACATCTTCACCTTGCTGAGCATGGTCAATTCAGGCGTGGGCTATGCGTTGCTGCCGGGGCGGGTGGGGATGGTCTACGAGTCGCGGGTCAAACCGGTGCCGCTGCAGGCGCGTTACCACCTGCAGCAGCATATCGGGGTGGTGTTTCTGAAGGCCAAGGAGCGCGATCCCAACCTGCTCGCGCTCCTGGCCGAATGCCGCATGTACAGCCTCAAAAATCCAAGCTGACGCGCGGAGGGTGGAAAACGGCAACGCCTTTTCCACCGCCCTGCCAGTCAGCCCAGCAGCCCACGCATGATGAAGAACAGCAGTGACGGGCCGAGCAGGCAGCCCAGCGCGGTGTAGAACGCCGCGGTCAGGCAACCGTAAGGCACCAGCTTGGCATCGGTCGCCGCCAGTCCACCGGCTACACCACTGGAGGTGCCGATCAGACCGCCGAAGATCACCGCTGCACGCGGATTGTTCAGGCCGATCATCGGGGCGAAGAACGGCGTGGCGATCATCACCAGAATCGCTTTGACCAGGCCGGCTGCGATGGACAGCGCCATGACTTCGGAACTGGCACCAATCGCCGCGCCGGTCACCGGACCGACGATGTAGGTCACCGCGCCCGTACCGATGGTGGTCAGGCTGACCGCATCGGTGTAACCGAAGGCCATGGCCACGCCGACGCCGGCGATAAAGGACGAGAACACGCCGACGAACAGCGCAAGCACGCCGACCATGCCGGCGCGCTTGAGCTCCTCGACGCTGACGCCGAAGCCGGTGGCAACGATGGCGAAGTCCCGCAGCATGGAGCCACCGAGCAGACCGATGCCGGAGAAGAGGGCAATGTCGACCAGGCCTTTCTGCCCGCCGGTGACTACGCCGCCGATATAGGACAGCAACAGACCGATCAGGATGGCCACGGCCGAGCCGTGCAAACGGCCCTTGGTGAGCTTGTCCGAGAGCCAGTAGGAGAACCACATGGTGGCGCCGATGATGGCGAAACCGCTGATCAGGCCGTAGCCGGAAACGACCTTGAGTAGAGATTCGTACATGGCTCAGCCCTCGGTGGTCAGTGGTTTGGCTTCATCGGCTTCCAGCTTTTTTCGGCCGATCCGGTCGAGCACCGGCACCAGCGCAAAAGCGATGGCCACCGCGGCGATACCGGCGAGGATGGCCATAGGGCCGCCGCTGAGCGCGCCGAGGACGTTCTGCTGCGCGGCCATGGCGACCACGATCGGGATGTAGACGGCGCTCCAGAACTTGATGCCCTGTTCCGAATCCATGGTGAACAGGCCGCGCTTCTTGAGATAGCTGCCGAGCAGGATCAGCAGCACCATGGCGATGCCGACGCCGCCGACGTTGGCTGGGACGCCGATGAGTTTGCCGAGCAGTTCACCGACGAAGATGCCCGTCAGGGTGCACAAGGCCAGGAAGGCCACACCGAAAATAATCATTGTTATTGTCCTTTTTGGTTGCGCTCAGGCCCGGCGGTGCCGGCTCCAATGCGCGTGTGTTGTCGAGGTCGTTGTTGTTATCCATCGAACAGTGGCGAGTACGGCTCGCTCGCTCTGAGTTGCACGCGATCTATCGGCCCTGGCTGCCCTCCTGACGCAGCAAGGCGTCCAGTGTGTCCAAGCGGGCGCCGTCAAAGGCGATCAGCGTACCTTGTTCAAAAACACGCCGTGCCAGCCCGGTCAGCACCGAGCCGGGCGGCAGTTCCACATGCAGGCGCACGCCGCGTTCGTAGGCGGTGCGCAGGGTGCCGTGCCAGTCGACGACGCGACACATGTTGAAGGCGAGGTCGTCACGCAAACGCTCAGGATCGGCGATGGGTCGGGCAGTGGTGCTGCTCAGATAACGGATACGGGGCGCGCGAAGCGGGACATCGGCGAAGGCTTCGGCAAGCTGAGCGGCGGGTCCTTCCAGCAAGGCGCTGTGGGACGGCACGCTCACCGCGAGACGCTTGGCGCACGACGCGCCCAACGCCTTCGCACGCTGGGCGACAGCCGCCATGGCAGCGTCCGCGCCAGCGACAACGATCTGGTTGTCGGCGTTGATATTGGCCAGATGCACGGGTGTGCTTTCATCATGCACCTCGGCCAACAACCGTTCGACCGAGCCCAGGTCCAATCCGATCACGGCGGTCATGCCGAAGCCTTCAGGATAGGCGTTCTGCATCAGCTCGCCGCGCAGCGCGACCAACCGGACGGCGTCCCGATAGTCCAGCGCACCCGCTACCACCGCCGCGGCATAGGCGCCGATGGACAGCCCCGCGACATAGTCCGGCGACTCGCCGCCCCGCATCAGCAGCCGCGCGCCGGCGACGCCTGCAATCAACAGGCATAGCTGCAAGGCGCGGGTGGAACTCAGCGCCGCTTCGCTGTCCAGGGCGAGGGCATCCTCCCCCAAGGTTTCGCCAGCCTCAGCGAGGCACTCGAGCACCTCGGGCTGCTGCGGCAGACGATGCAGCATGCCGGGCTTTTGCGCACCCTGACCGGGAAAGGCGAACAGGCTGCTCATGCGACCAGCTCCGCCTGATCCCAAGGGTTCTCGACCAAGCGTGCGCCGGTGCCGCACTTGAGCAGAACCCGGCGAGCGCTGCCTGCCCACTCGCGCAAGGCAATGGCGCCGGATGGCGTTTCCAACTGCACATCGACCCGGCAGCCAGTCTCGTCCAGCCACCTCAGCAGCGAGCACGCTTTATGCCTGGGCAGCTCGATTGGCGTACGCAGCAGCAGGTCTAGGTCGCTGTCGGCATGGACGGTTGGCAACCCTGTCGCCAGCTGAAAGCCGACCGAGCCGGTCACGCCCCAGCAGAGGCCGAGCGCATCCATATTCGGCTTCAGCTGCTTGAGCGCAAGGAGCGAGGGCAAGTCGCTCACCGGTAGCCGCTCGACCAGTTGCTCCGGACGCACCTTGCGCAGCACCGCGCAGGCCGGCATCACCGAGGCGTAGCGCTGATCACGGCTGGAGCCGCGCAGGCCCACCGCAAGCTGACCGCTCGCCACCATGGCCCGGCGAACCACCACCGGCTGGCCGGCAATGAGCACCTCATGCGCCCAGTCGGGCGCGTCGGCGGGCAACTGTGCTGGAGTCATGCCCCAGAGCAGGTCATGGGGGCGTGTGGTGTTGTGCATCTACAGCCTCCTCGTGATTGTTGTTGTCGAGTCGCTGATCGGTTTGGCGGCTACGGCCGTGTCAGATGTTCGCTACCACTGCGCGCGCATCAGCTCGCGCACGCGTGACGAGGCTTCACGATTCGGCGCACCGAGACGGCCGCGCAGATCCGTGCTGCTGCCGATGTCTTCGACGGCCTTAACCAGGCAATCGCGAACTCGCTGCAGGTCGTCCTGCGCGGGCTCTTCGATGCTGTTCACCGAGAGGGTTTCCCAGAGCAGGCCGAGGGTCGCGTAGTTGTCGATGTCATAGGCCATCGGCGGCACAGATTCGGCCAGGGCTTCCAGCTCCTCGACGCTGCGCAGGGTGATGCGCGCCGCGGCGGCCTTGCCCATGGCGTGCACCATCACGCCCGGATCGCGCAGGGCGATGATCCGCTGGGCCTGGTAACCGTGGGCCAGAAAGGCACCGGACATCGCCTTGCCCACCAGCAACGAGACCACCGGATGCCCAGCCAGGCGCGCACGGGCATAACCGTCCACCGCACCGGCCAGCGCCTGATGGATGCCCAGCGCCTCCTCGCGACGGCCATAGGCCTGGCTCGGCACGTCGACGATGGCGACCACCACGCGCTTGTCCGCCTTGTCGCGGTCCGCCTCGATTACCTCGTCCAGCGCCTGACCCAGCGCCCAGCCTTCCAACAGGCCAACCTCCCCGTTGCGCGCGCGCGGGAAGGGATTCTCGGCATCCGGCACCACGGCGATATAGCGGGCGGTACGGTCAGCGAGGGTGCCATCGACCACCTTTACCGAGGCCGGGTAGCCCGCCAGTGCCTGACCGCCGGCCAAGGCTTGCAACCAGTTCAGTCCACGGCTCATCTGACTTCTCCTTCGTAGAGGGCACGCACGGCGGCAGCATCGAGCTGCGTGCGGGTATCAACGTCGGCCAGGCGCTGCAGAAACCAGGCATGGCGACGGCTACGTGGTTGAACGGGTATGCCCAGGGCAAACAGCTCGTGCAGCTGCTCGCGAATGGCGTCGGTGTCGTCAGCGACGTAGGCATCCACCAGGCCGCTGGCATAGCGCTGCTCGCCGCCGGTCAGGCTCCAGATGAACGGGCGGTCGCGCGAGTCGTACTCGTCGAGACCGGCTTCCTGCTCGATCACCTGCGGGCCGTTGAGGCCGACGCGGGCCTCACGGGTGACGACCAGATAACTGCACAGCCCGGCGGCGATGGACATGCCGCCGAAGCAGCCGACGGAGCCGGCGACCACACCGATCACCGGCTGGTATTGGCGCAGCTCGACAATCGCCGCCTGGATCTCGGCAATGGCGGCCAGGCCCAGGTTGGCTTCCTGCAGGCGCACGCCGCCGGTTTCCAGCAGCAGCACGGCACGGGTCGGAACGCCCTTGCGATTGTCCTCGGCGGCCAGCTCCAGCGCGCCGGCGATCTTCGCCCCGCCAACCTCGCCCATGCTGCCGCCCTGGAAGGCGCCTTCGATGGCGGCGATCACCGCCGGCTGGCCGTCGATGGTGCCCTTGGCGACCACCACGCCATCATCGGCCTGGGTGACGATGCCCTGCTTCGGCAGCCAGGGTGAAGTGACACGGGCGAACGGATCGAGCAGCTCGCGAAAGCTACCCGCATCCAGCAGTGCGCGGGCACGCTGGCGGGCACCGAGTTCGACGAAGCTGCGCGACTCGAGTAAACGGGCCACGGTATTAGCGGACACATCAGTCATGGCCGACCTCCTCCAGTCCCTGCTCCAGGCGCAGACGCACTACACCGGGCGTGGCCCCAAAATCGTGAATATCGATGTTCAGCGCCGGCAGGTTCTGCTCGCGGAACATCCGCTCGAACAGTTGCTGCCAACGTTGCTCGGCGCCATTCACCGAGGTGACCACCTGGATCGCCAGCTTGCCGGCCTGGCCGGGCTCGAGCAGGACTTCCAGATCGCCCGAGCCGACCACGCCGACCAGGGCCTTGCCGCGGGCGGGCTGCCCGGCGGGGAATTCGAAAGACAGGGTTTCCATGTTCAGTTGCTCCCAGTCGGCGCCGGCGCAAATGGCGCCAGGCGGTCGAGGAATAAGGTGGCGGCGAGCAGGTCGGCGGCGCCGCCTGGCGAAGCACGCAGCGACAACATCTCGCCTTCCAATGCGCGCAACTGGCGGCGCCCGGCGAGGCTGGCGCAACCGCCGGCAGCCAGCACGTCGCGAGCGCCCTGCTGCATGCGGGTCAGGCCATCGAGGCCGGCGCGGTGCAGCACGCAGGTGTCGCTCAGCTCGGTCATGATCGCCAGCAGCGCATCGAGCCGAGCGTTCTGCTCACCTGCCCCGCCGCGTCGGCTCACCAGCAGTTGTGGCAGGCCCTGTTCGATGACGGCGGGAAAGCCGTGCTGGGCCTGTTCCCGTGCACCGAGCACGCCATAGGTCCGGCAGACCCGCGCCCCATGGCTGTGTGGGTTGTGCGGCGCAGCCGGGTCGCTCAAGCGGGCCAGTGCCGCGGCCGTTGCCGCAACGCCTCTGGCCTCGGGCGCGTCGATTTGCAGCGCCGCCGCCGCGCTGAGCAGCCCCAGCGCCCAGATCGCCCCGCGATGGGTGTTCACGCCGCCAGTGACGCGGAGCATGTCGGCTTCACCGTCCCGCCCCAGCTGGCCGAGGGTTTCGCGCAAGGGCTGGCCGACTTCGCCAAGCTGCTGCGCCGCTTCGGCCATCGCCTTGAACGTAGGCCATAGCGCATGAGCCGAGGCGTGCATCAAGCCCAGGTGCAGGTCGTCATGCGCGCCGTTGCCGCGTCGATCGACCAGCCCCGGCTTGGGCGAGAGGTCGGCCTCGTCGATCAGCGCCTGCTCCGCCAGGTCCGCCAGGCGCTCGGCCAGCGTCGGCTGCGCCTGTCTTGCAATGAGTGCACTCATCACCAG
>Ga0114916_1001091_pt1 | contig 16157 bp, 13 predicted proteins | sample MalvirAntarct_66_FD_83501 | JGI IMG/M metagenome (GOLD analysis project Ga0114916, IMG submission 83501) | Marine viral communities from the Global Malaspina Expedition - Malaspina viral metaG Antarct_66 | ecosystem: Environmental > Aquatic > Marine > Oceanic | place: West Anvers Island... | reverse complement strand
ATATTATAATAATTTGACTTCAAATTTGGCTACGTTTCTTAAGTTTTGCTTACTGTTGTACATTATTGACCGACCAACGCTTTTACTGTTGTCAAATCTAACCTTGCGTTATAGTAAGTATCAGTTATAAGTAACAGTCAAACGCTATTTCAAAAGGTTAGCCATCATAGATTATTAATAACACATTGATCTAAATGACAACCTGCCTTCAATGCTGGATAAAAGTAAAACCATGGTTTATAGTAATAATCGTTTCAGTGCTCCTTAAGACACTGTAAATATGCCTATTATGAATGTGACGATAAAGGTAACTCAAACGCCATTTTCATTATTTATATAACCTTGACGCGAAAAGCGATGCCAGAAGCGATAACTATGACTGATAATATTCGAGTAAGTACGATTTCACCAAGTGATATGGATGATACGCTAGAGTGTTTAGCGGCAGCGCAAAGTCAGAAAGCTGTTGCTTTATCAAGCACTCAGCGCGTAAGCAATCTCCAATCAGGATTTACCTTGATTGAAATCATGGTGGTGATTGTGATTTTGGCCATTCTTGCCGGTCTAGTGGTGCCAAAGGTGGTCGGACAAAGTGATAAAGCACGGGTTAAAACCACTGAAACAGCGCTATCAACAGTATCAAATGCGCTAGATATGTATAAAGTAGATAACTCGCGCTATCCAACGACGGCTCAAGGTTTAGAAGCACTCACCACGCCGCCAGCGGAAGCTAAGAACTATCCTGACGGTGGTTATATTAAAGGCGGATATCCAACGGATGGTTGGGAAAACGAGCTGCAATATGTTGCCCCGGGTAGTGAAGGTCGACCTTATGATTTATTTTCTCTAGGGGCTGATGGCGAACAGGGCGGAGAAGGGCAGGATGCTGATCTTTATGCTCAGCTATAAGCTCTAGCCTACTCAGTTATTTAGGTATTGTTTGCAAGCTATACCATGATAAATACTTTGGCGCTAAAAGCATCTTTAATGAGATTAATATATCAACCAATAAGACGTTATTGGTTGATATTTTTTATGACTATCGCTAACTATAAATATCACTATAGTCAGGGAAAAGTTACATCGATACATCAAGTACTGCTGATATTCATTTTTCTTGCTTGCTGTGCCTACGCAGACAGAGGCTGCAAAAAATTTATATCAGCAGCACTGTAGCGCTTTTGAGATATTTTAACTATAACTTTAAATCCAGATAAGCGGAATCTTAACCCTGCTATTTATTATTAAAACGATTGACTATTTTCTATTGATTGTAAAAAAACAGCTGTTCTTCTAGTAATCCGAGGTAATCATATGTCTATTGAAACATCAAAATCGAAATCAATTATCATGAATAAACAATCAACTAAAAAGCCTTATTTGCTTGCAATAACAGCTACTGCTTTGATGACTACTTTGTCAATGACGTCTGTTGCGACTCAAGCTGCAGGTCTGGGGGAATTGTTTAGTAATAATAGTGCTCAGCAATCAAAATTTTTGCCCGTTGACAAGGCATTTCAAGTGACTAGCAGTACCAAAGCGACCACTAAAGGCACGCAGTTATCGATCGCTTTTGATATCACACCAGGTCATTATGTTTATAAAGATAAGCTGACCTTAAGTTTTCCAAAAGGTATCAATGCGTCGCCATTTACCTTTAGCCAATCGCCGGTTTCTATTGATGATCCAACCTTTGGCAAGGTACCCGTATTTACGCAAAAAACTGTGATAGCAACGACTATGATGACGACCAAAAACGGTAAAGCGGCAAAGAATGTGCCGGTTGTGATTGGCTGGCAAGGTTGTGCTCAAGCTGGACTATGCTATCCGCCAGAAAAGGTCAAAACCACGTTAAACATTGCAGTCAAACGTTAGTCACCAATAGATAGCACAAGTAGGTTGATTTATATCGTCGTTATAACAGGTAGTCCTTTATGTCCATTAAGACAGCAAAAAGCATTTCGTCATTTAAAGCGGTATCTACAAGCAATCAGTCTTCAAAAAATTTGCCATCAGTTGTAAATAAAGCGCCAAAAAAGTCATATCTGCTGGCATTGACTATAGCGAGTAGCTCGTTATTTGCAGGATTGACTGCAACGACTATGACGACGCAGGCAGCAGGATTGGGCGATCTTTTTAGTAGCAATCAAAGCGCTGGACAATCGAAATTTCTGTCAGTGGATAAAGCCTTCCAAGTCACGAGTAGCAGTAAAGCTGTCAAGGCTGGCACTCAGTTATCGATTAATTTTAATATCACTCCAGAACATTATGTTTATAAGAATCAGCTTAAACTCACTTTGCCTGCTGGCGTTACGGCGGCACCGTTTACTTTTAGTCAAACGCCTGTCTTAATTGATGATCCAACTTTTGGTAAAGTGCCAGTATTTGATCAAAAAAATATGGTAGCCACTACTACTTTGAGTATTAATGGCAAGAGCATTGACAATGCAGCGGTGGTGATTGGTTGGCAAGGCTGCGCCAAAGCAGGACTTTGCTACCCGCCTGAGAAAATAAAAACCACTGTCGATATCGTTGCAAGCGCGCCGAAAGCTGGGGTCAATACGACAAGTAATGTCACTGGTGTTGCTAAAGTCGATGTCAATCAAGAGACTACTACTAATGCAAATTCGGTAAATAATAGCAATAGCGTCACAACGTCAGATGCGCCAGATGCCACAAGTATAGACAGTACTGAGGCAATGAGTCCTGAAGCAGAGCAAGCGCTTGCAGAAGAAAATGAGGTCATTGATTATGCGTTGTTGGATGATGAGGCTTTAGATGGAGGGCTTGGCGCCACCAATACAATTTCTGGCGCTGATACACCATTAGCAGATAATGCTGCTCCGACAAATGATACGCTAGCTACCGCAGATAATTTGGCTGATGGCGATCCGTTTGGCTTAGCCAAGCATCCTTGGTTGGCATTAGGGTTATTGTTTTTGGCAGGGCTTGGCTTAGCGCTTACGCCGTGCGTACTACCTATGTTACCTATCGTCGCAAATATTGTCGCCCGTCAGCAAAATCCAACGGTTAAAAAAGGTGTCATTTTAACGACAAGTTATGCGATTGGGGTGTCGATTGCTTACGGGATACTTGGTGCTGTCATTGCTGTATTTGGTGAGTCACTCGGCATTATCGGCTGGCTACAAAACCCAATCATCCTGATCAGTTTTGCAGTAATATTCGTTTTGTTAGCCCTTTATATGCTGGAAGTATTTACCATTCGTTTGCCGCATTTTATCAGTAGTAAGATGCAGCGCTTAAGCCAAGCAGGCGATAGTAAGCTCGGTAGCACTGGTGGCAGTTTAGCTGCTGGATTTTTATCAGCATTGGTAGTATCACCTTGTGTTTCTGCACCATTATTTGGCGCTTTGCTTGCTGTCTCAACGATTGGTAATCCGCTATTGGGTTTTGCTGCCCTATTTATGCTAGGCTTTGGCTTGTCAGCGCCACTGATTTTGATTGGTGCTACCCAAGGCAAAATTATGCCAAAAGCAGGCGCTTGGATGAACTGGGTCAAGCAAGGTTTTGCCTTATTGTTATTTGCCGTAGCGTTACTATTAATAGAGCGCGTTTTTATATCGTCAGTAATGTTACTGGTATGGGCATTATGGTTTATGGTTGTGGCAACATGGGCATGGAGCTGGCGTGGTAAAGGTCGAATGCTATCGCAAGCCATCGGTTTGATAGCTGGTATTTGGGCTGCTACTTTAGTAATTGGTGCCGCACTTGGTAATGATGATAGCTTACATCCGTTAGCTTCATTAAGTGCCGCCCCTATGTTAGTGCAGTCAGCTAACGGTCAAGCTGGCGCTCAAAATAATGCGACGAATAACTCAGATGAGCATATCACTACGTTGGCAGAATTGGATGTTATCACTGCCGCCAATCCTAAAGTTTTGGTCGATTTGACCGCTGATTGGTGTATTGAATGTCGCATTATGGATAAGAATTTATTTACCAATCGTCCCGCACAAATGCAAGACTGGCAATTGGTACGACTCGATATTACGGAAACCACGGCGGATTCTAAGGCAATTTTAGCGCGTTATAAATTATTTGGACCACCAACTTTATTGTATTACCAAGATGGTCAGTTGGTACAAAAACAAGTGGGTGAGATTGGTCGTGCAGAGTTTGAGCAGACTTTGACGGCATTAAATAAATAATAGTGGTATCGGAAATTTTTGTTTTATTTCTTTAGATGCCTTAATACGATTCCTATAAAAAAGCCAACGCACTGTCATAGTATGTTGGCTTTTTTAATTTTTTCTCAGAAGAAGGTTTGCAGCACTCGATTAGTTGTATTTCGTGCTAAATAAATCAACATTACTTTAAGAGCGTCATTAGTAAGACACTGATTAAAGGGTCCTTTTTTTATTCTGTACTCATTATAAGCATTTGGTTTTATGCTACTTATATCTATTTAGCGCTACATTATGCAGCAATAAAGCTAGTATAGTGTGTACGTTTTCATTACAATAAAGCAACATTGCTAAATGCGCATTATTCAGCGTAACAGCAACCCTTTATCTCCAAGTTATATTGATTTTTTATGCCAGTTTAGCTTCAATGCTAATTGTTATATCAATCACCTCATATATTCTATTGACAGTAATGATCAGTTGAATAAAGGATATTTATGTTTTCCCATATTACTTCGCAGTGCCCCTCTGTAAATAAACTTGAAACGCCAAAAAAAATGATGCTCCAAACGACTAAATGCTCTCTACATATCGCTGTTGGTATAGCGCTCACTTGTTTCACAGTACAAGCTCAGGCTGCTGATACAGCTCAGACTAAGAGCTTACAGCCTATAAATACCAGTATCGCTGTGCAAAATAGCAATGAAGTAAGCGAAGATTTTATCGCTCAGCAGGCTGCTCTGTTCTTTGAATGTACTCAAGTACAGACCAGTTCTGCCCGTTTGGCATGCTTTGATAAGGTTGCAGAACAAGGCAAAACGCCAAGTTATGTCACAAGTAAACAGCCAGTAGATTTGGCAAAAACGGTTATAAGTACGCTGTCAGGCAACCCTCAAGTCATACTGGCTGAAGAAACCAGTACCATTACTGCCAATGGCAATGTCATCGCTAAAAAGGTTTCGAGCAATTATCCTCAAGATATTGAAACAAAACCGCCCGCTGAGACTGAAAGTTTAGATACGGTTGGACTGACGCAAAGAGAAGCAGAGGTATTGGAAAGTGTCGGCGTGACTCAAGCAGATATTGAAAAATATACGCCGCTAAGCTTGGCATATGATCTTGATAAAAACAGTGAACGTGGTACATGGACCGTCAGACCGTATCGTCCAACCTATGTTATGCCACTGTTTTATACCTTTGATCCTAATTTAGGCCCAAGTACACCCACTCGACCTCAACCGGACAAACCTTTTACATCTAATGACACTCGTAATACGGATCTAAAGTTTCAATTGTCATTAAAGACTAAAGTTGCAGAAGATTTGTTTAATACCAATGCTGATTTGTGGTTTGGTTATACTCAAGAGTCGCATTGGCAAGTTTATAATGAAGACAATTCACGACCATTTCGTGCAACCGATTATCAGCCAGAAATATTTTTGACCCAGCCTGTGACCGCAAATCTGCCTTTTGGTGGGCGACTGCGAATGCTTGGAGCAGGTGCTATTCATCACTCAAATGGTCAAGATGATCCATTATCGCGCTCATGGAACCGTGCTTATGTGATGGCAGGGGCAGAGTGGGGTAAATTGTCTGTCATACCGCGATTCTGGTTACGAGTGAACAATGAAAATGACAGTAGTGAAGACAATCCTGATATCGAAGATTTCATGGGTTATGGCGATATCAAGTTCTTATATGATTTACCGAGTCAACAAAGCCTAAGTGGTACGTTGCGCTATAATCCAGGCACCAATAAAGGCGCTGCGCAAATCGATTATATTTATCCGTTATCGAAAAATGTTAATGGTTTTGTGCAGGTATTCCAAGGGTATGGCGAATCTATCGTAGATTATAACTATGAGAATACTTCTATCGGCTTTGGTATCGTACTCAATGATTGGAAAGGGCTGTAACATTAGCGCTTTAAATATCGGTGCCTATAGTGACAGCAAGTCATGCGTCACTTAGCGCCTTATCAAGCCGGACTATGGCTGGCAGAGTATATAAACTTACGCTGCCAGTTATGTGCCGTTTATCGTAGTACTCCGCAATCACAGCTGTTACAAAATCCCTCTTCGTCAAACGCTCCATTATTCAGTCAAAACAGTTTATTAGCTGAAAACGCATCGAGCTCTTTATCAGGTAGCCATTCTTCTTTTAGCAAAATCCGAAAGCAACTCTATAGCCGTTTTAGTAGCGGATTGCTGTGCATCAGCTGCCATAGCAGTATTGCGTGGTTGCCTAAGCCATTTGAAGTTGATATTACTGCTGGCATGACGCTCACCATTCAAGCAGCAACTTACTATGACTATCCTATGCGCCAAGCTATTAGAGCCTTTAAGCATCATGAGGATATGACAAAGCTGCCGTTATTGTTACATGTGATACGTCAACTACCACGACCTCATGGCTGCCATCATGATAATAGTGTGATTGTCGCTATGCCAACGACCGATGAGCGTCTCATTAAACGTGGCTTTGATCCTGTCAGTATTTTGGCCGCGCATTTATCTAAGCATTGGGACATTCCTTTATGGCAAGGTATCAAGCGTATTGATAATACGGTCAGTCAGCAAGGACTCACCCGTGCCGAACGCTTGAGCAATCTAGACAATGCTTTTACTTTACTAAAGCCTTCTCCCGTTAAACGCCTTATCTTATTTGATGATGTAGCAACTACGGGAGCAAGTTTACAAGCCTTAGCTCGCATTCTATCAATTTATCCTTCAACAACTCCTAACTCCAATAATAAATACTATCTGTGTGCCTATGCATTAGCGCATGGTAGCCAGTCATAGATGCTAATAAAACTTGTTGGCAACTACTATTATGTTGCTATTATGTTGCTAATATTTTAATCCCACGCTATATTGACAATAACATAGACTATAAACATATGCTGCTAATAGCCAATAGATAGCCTGCTTCAAAGATAGAGAAGTAAAGTGTGTAAGCTGATTAGACAACTTGTTTTATGGAACAAAAGTTGCATGGCTATAGTTGAATGTATTAGATTAAAGCCTGTTTAAATATTAGGTATTCACTACGACTGTAAAGCCAGTCATGCTTGAATATGCCAGCAGCTATATAGGAATTTAACGTGAAAGCATCGGCTAACAATCGACCACAGAAATTGCGTAGAAGTAGCTCAGGGTTTACTCTGATTGAGCTGATGGTAACGATTGCTGTGCTAGCGATAATTGTCGGTATTGCAGCACCTAGTATCAGTACTCAGCTTGCCAATCAAAGAGTTAAGTCGACTGCTTCAACGTTAGAAAATGCTTTAAAAGAGGCTAAGGCTGAAAGCATTATACGTCGTCAAGACCTCAATTTTACATACAATAACAATGGTGCGAATGCAGGAAGTTTTGATATTGCAAATATTTCAAACTATAGCTATAGCGCTAAAAGCACCATTACTGACTCTGAGTCCAAAAACACTATTACCTTCAAACCAAGTAAACGAGTTGAGTCAATTATCTATACCATTTGTGATAGCAATAAGAGTGTAAATTCACGACAGGTTGAAGTAAGTAAGGTCGCTAATATCACTAACAAATTGGGAGGGACATGCCCATGAAACGCTTGAGTAATCAGCATGGTGTGGGTTTAGTCGAGGTATTGGTTGCTGTTTTGCTTCTATCTGTTGCTGTTTTAGGTTTTAGTGCGCTACAAATACGTGCTATTAGTGCCACTGATGAGAGTCTTGTGCGTACTAAATCTTTAACTGTCGTGCGCAACTTGGCTGAGGTGATGCGTGCCTATCCTGAGGCTTATGTGACTGGTAATGGGACTGCCTTTACCAGTGTTGCATCAGATACAACGAATGCAGTCCCAACCATACAAGCAGTCGTTAGTAGTATAGCGACGGAAACAGTTATCATTGATGGTAAGTCTGTTAGTATTTTGGCCACAGGTAATAATTGTTTATCAACAGAAATTATAACAGTTGATAGTAAAAAAGTAGCAAAGCAACCTTGCAGTATCAATCAATTAGCTGCTCGAGATGCGCTTATGATCAAAAAAACAGCCACCGATGAAAGTTTGAAAGTGACCATCGTTACTTGTCCGGGAACGACTGTACAAGCCATTCAGAAGCAAATGTGTATTATTACTGCATGGAGTGATACTAAAGCTATGTTAGATAATAATGACGTCCTAGCTTGTGCAAATTCAAATGGGGTCTATAAAACAGGTAGTAACTGCTTAATCTCGGAGGCATACTAATGAGCTGCAATCATAAGAGATATGGCAATAATGGATATCCTAGTACTTCTTTAGGATTTACCCTGATCGAGTTGATGATATCACTAGTGCTGGGTTTGCTCATATCCGCTGCAGTCATTCAGGTCTACATTGTTAATACTCGAACGCTCACTGTGCAGCAAAGTGCCTCAGAAGTACAAGATAGTACTATTTTCGCTTTACAGTCTCTTAATGATCATATTCGTATTGCCAATTTAGGTAATCCTATAACGAGTATCACAGATGGAACGGCGAATGGCGGTATTGTACTGACGGCAAAGAATGTAAATAACAATACTGATATTAAGACAGCATACATGACCGTTAGTGCAGGTCAGGCAGTGACTGCTGCTACTAAGGGCTGGACTGGTATATCTAATATCAATGATATTGCGAGCGATCAGATGACCATTCAATATCGCAATGTCACGCCAAATAGCTTGTACGACTGTGAAGGGGCAGAAGTCACTGCAGGAAGCAGCGGCTGGGTTATTGAACGTTATTTTGTGCGTTTAGCACCTGGCGCGAGTCCTAAAACAGGGGTACAAGAATTGGCATTGGCTTGTGACGCTGGTAGCATCAATAGCGCCGGTACCGTCACTAACTTCGGTGACGATGGGACAGTTATCATACCTGCTGTTGAGCAATTCAAGGTATTGCTTGGAGCGCTAACAGATATCAACAACCTTACTTACCTGCCTGCCAAGACTTATCTAGAGCTGACAAGCGGGGTAACAGAAGAGAAAGCAAAGCCCGCAATTACCACAGTTAAGCTAGGGGTTATTGTCCGTAGTGATACACCGTTGATCACGGATTCTGACAAAGATGAATTTACCGTGCTTGGTACTAAAAACGTGCTAAAAACAGATACCGCGCGCAAAAAATACTATCGCCGGAGCTATGAGTCAACGGTACTATTGCGTAATGCCCGTGTGATGTCAGTGACTGGTGTTCCAGCCAATAATAACTAGTATATATATTATGTAGAGAGGCCAATATGTCAGATATTAAGCAATATCACTATCCCAAAAGCTCGGTCTCCACACAGCAGGGTGCAGTGCTAATCGTGGTATTACTGTTTTTGATATTGATTATATTGGCCGGTGTGATAGCTGTAAAGCAAAGCACCACAGACCTGAGGCTGGCAACCAGCGATCAAATCAATGCACTATTACTACAATCAGCGGATAATGCCAATCAGAGTATCGAACAAAGCATCAATAGTAATAGCAAAAGCGAAGTTTACAAAGACATGATGTCTCGTACAGGGGCATTTGGATACTTTATCCTCGACACCAATGGTAGAGACAATGAGTATGTTTTTTGCTTTCGCCCACGTGGTAAGTTCTTTGATATCAATAAAACAACTATTGCACTACCTGATGGAAGCAAGGTATTAGGGACCAGTACAGGCTATTGCGACACATCCAGGCCGGTGGATTATATCAGTGAACGTAATGCCAGTATGACTCAGGTAAATATTTCATTGACGCCACCTAGTGTCAATAATGAGGCTTTTAGCAACTATACCATTGGTCAAGACAGTGCTGAGATAACCAGCCAGGCTTTCACCTTCGATATCAATAGTACCGCCGTATTGCCTGCTTATGCAGATGCAAAAGTCGGTAGCAAAAACTGCTTTGAGCAAACCAGTAGAGTGCGTAGTGTGACGGATAGTGACAATACTATCGGTGGCTGTATGGCAAAAGCAGGGGTGCCAAGTACTGTCGTTTATGAACAAGCCAATGTGGAGAACCTGTCATTACGGACCAAGTGTGTCGATTTTGGTAAAGGTAGCGGTAAGTTATGCACTTTACCATCAAGCTAATATCGCTTATTTTAATAAAAGCTTAAAACACATGGTCGATTGGTTAATCGTACTGGTGATAATCAAGAGGAATAGATTATGAAATACTTAGGTAACCAAAACCCAGCCATACGATCATGGCCTATCAAAATTCTTGCTTCTGCCGTACTACTAAGCTTGTCCGCTACGATGTCTCAGACAGCCGGTAGTGCCGAAAGATTACCTATCGGAGATTTGGAGATCTATAAGTCTGCAGAACCAGGCTCTGCAAGTATTTTTATGATGCTTGATGTGTCAGGAAGTATGGGTAAAGGAAGTATCAAAGCAGATTATGGTAAAGAATGTGACAACGGTAATCAGAATAGCTACCATGAAGTTGAGTCAGAAACGATAACAGCCGTAGTTCTAGATAAAAATGGTAATCTTCAATCAGAAATTACTTTTACTCCAATGGGTTGTGAGGTTGGAGGAACTGGAAAAGGTAAAGAGTTAGATAGACTGTCACGTTTACAGATAGCATTGATAATGTTGTTAGCTGACGAAGTATATGAAGGCAAGCAAGTAAATGCCAATAAGAAAGTAGAAAATAAAGGCTCGTTACCAAACAATTATGCCATTGGTGTGGGCATATTTGGCTATGGTAATGGTACAAAGGGTAAGGTTTTAGCGCCATTAGGGAAATTGATACCTGATCAGCGTATAAAGTTAATTGAAGAAATCAAAAATTTAGATTCTAGGAGTTTGACACCAACACCCCATGCGCTGGCTGAGGCTGGTGCCTACATGATGGGTACAACAACCTATACTGAAGGCTATAAAAATTATAGCGGTTTCAATGATTCTGTAGATAACTCAAAGCAAAATGGAAAGTACATTTCACCTTTGACGAAAGATCAGTGTAGTGGCAATGGCATCTATCTTTTGACCGATGGTGAGCCTAACGGATCATCAAACGATATAGCTAAAGGATTGATGAATAAATCTCTACAAGACAGCTCGCTATCGGTGGATAGTTGCTCAGCTTTATCGGGATCGAGCAATACCGCTTGGGGTTGTATGGCTGAATATGCTCAAATTTTACGCAATCCTCTAAATCCTAGTAGACTACCTATCAAAACAGCAACAGCAGGTTTTGGGAAGACATTTGCAGGCATGAACGGTACGCGTGAAATTATCATTAAAGACAATGAAAAAAAACAGGTAGTAAATTGCGAAAGCGGAAACAATGTTAATAGCGATGCTCGGAATCTATGTAGACTAGGTGCCCGTTACAGCGACGAGCAGTATATTAGTGCAACTGATAAAGCCAAAGCTTTTGGAAATGGTGGATTTTATTATATTGCAGGGGATAATGAAGGCAGTACGACAATCGGCAATAGTATTGCTGACTTTGCGACTAGCTTACTGCAAGTAATCAATACCGCGCCATCGGGAACTATCACGATTCCAGAAGATCCTTATCAGACAGCTAATCAGCTTCCGTATGCTTATTTACCAATGTTGGAGCCTAGTATTGCTTCAGCATCAAGTATATGGGGCGGTAACCTTAAAAAGTATAACCTGAATCAAGGCACGTTGTATGGTAAAAATAGCAGTATGCTATATAAAAATGTTGCTGGGGAGCTTAGTGATACCACTCAAGATTTATGGCAAACTGCTAATTTTATAAAAGATGGTGACACTGTCAACAACGAAATTAAAGCGGGTGGTGTTTATGCACAATTACGGTCGCCCAAATCGGGGCTAGCTAGCTTACGTACGCTGTATGTTGAGGATGTCACGGCGAATAACGATCCAATTCTACGTAAACTCAGTGTTGATGCTGCTGGTAAGCCAGTAGGCTTTAATGGCTTGATAGATCCGATATATAATGAGCTAAACAAGCGTCGCTTGCTGAGCTTCTTGGGTTTTGATGATTTGATTGGTCTTGATGGCAAGGCAACAAATAATACTTCTGTAGCAAACTTAGTATTAGCGCCACCTATCCAAGAGATAAAAGTCCTAGGCGGTGTGGTGCATTCAACGCCGACGGCAATATCCTATAGCGCCACTTTAGATGACAATGGCCGTATCACTAACACTCGTGATGATTATGTTTTATTTGGGTCAATGGATGGCGCATTGCATTTGGTAGATAGCGATGAAGGTAAAGAAGAAATCGCTATTGTTCCCAAATATATGTTACAAGCGCAGCCAGAAGCTTTGGTTGATGGTTCGATTAAAGCTGTAGTTGGCCAGCCTTACTTTGGGGTCGATGCGCCGTGGCTTGTCACTACTAACTATAAATATGATTTAGGTACTAAATCTAACAATACTAAAAAGGTCACCGTCGATACTGAGAACGATAAGGGTATGTTCGCTTACGGTGGTCTACGTATGGGCGGTGAAGCCTTCTATGGTATAGATATCTCTACTAAATCTATACCCAAAATACTATTTACGATTACTCCGGCGACCACAAATTTTAGTCGAATGGGTCAAACATGGAGCAAACCAACTGCGGCCAAAATCCGCATGGGCAAAAACGCAGATCCCATCGATGTATTGGTATTTGGTGGTGGCTATGATATGAAGTATGAAGCGGACAATTATGTGCCCACTATTAATGCTCCTGCTAAGGGCAATGCCATTTATATGATCAATGCCAAAACCGGTGCGCTATTATGGTCGACCAGTTATAACTTAACTAACAATAGTAAGATGATTCACAGCATAGTCGGTGGTATCACTGTCCTTGATCGTGACAATGATGGTCTAATGGATCATCTGTACGCTGCTGATTTGGGTGGTCAAGTCTTTCGCGTTGATTTCCAAAATGCACGTCCTGCTAAATTTGGTTTTAGTGAAGTCACCGGTTTTTCAGAGAAGCGTGTGATACAGATACTCAATAGTACACCTACTGTTATCAACGACAAAAAGTTTGCCTATCGCTTTTATGAGCGTCCTGTTGTGAGCTTTTACCGTAACGAAGGTGGTCCTAGCAATGGTAAGATATTTGCTATGGTCAACGTCATATCTGGTAACCGTAGCGCGCCATTATCGACCTTGCGTGATGGTAATACTTACGCTAACCGCGTATATGGCATCATCGATAGTGATGTGGCTAAAGCAAATATATATGATGGCACACCAACCCTAACCGTTCAGAACTTAACCGAAACCAATTTGGTTAATCTATCCACTGAGCTTGGACTCAATCCGACTGCAGATAAGAAAAAAACTGCTAAAGCAGGAATGATTGCAGGGACTAAGCAAGGCTGGTACTATCCGCTGACTCGCTTCGATGGCTTTAATGATGTCAGATATAATAAAGGTGTGGGTGATAGTGTGGTGATTAATGACTTATTATATACTACCGTCTATAATCCTGATAAGCAGTACAACGATGTCGCTAGCTGCACAGCTAAGATTGCAGGTGGATCAGAGCGTCAACTCTACTGTCTACCTTATGGTATCTGCATGGATGACAGCTCAATGTCAGGAACAGGCGGTTACGTACCTGCAGGACAAGGTATCCAAGAGCTTACTTTAGGTGCTTATAATAAAAACAATACCGACTTAAAGGTGCTTATCGGCACTAGTACCCTTACCGATCGTATTGATGCAGCCAAACGTTCTGTATACGGTACTGACACTAATAAAAACGGTAGTAACATCAAAGATCTCGTCTATACAGGGAGTACCAAACCGACTCAAAGTAATGGTGATGGCAGTGCGGCTGAGTTCTTATTCAACGAACGCTATACTTTGCAACCAAAAGCATGGTATGAGCAAACTCAAGGAAAGTAATTGATAGTGACAGCAGTATAAGACTAATAGGATTCTAGATAAGAGTGATGATGGCCTGTATCAGCTAATGAAGCTTGCATAACAGCAATCGTAATTGTAAACGCCATTTAAAGATGGCGGCATATAATAAGATGAATGACGATAAGGCACTGCATATGAAAAAATTGCATATTAACAGTAGGGAAAGTATGCCTACTTATAACAGTGTACGTGGCTTCACTCTCATCGAGCTAATGGTCGTCGTCGCAATCATTGCCATACTCGCGGCTATTGCGCTTCCCAGTTATCGGCAATATGTGATAAAAAATGCCGAACGTGAAGCTCAAGCTAAGATGCTACAACTTCAGATTCAGCTAGAGCGCTGGCGAGCAAAATCATTAAGCTATCGAGGATTTCAGCCGCAGATTATTAACAGTACCAATAATGAAGTCAGCTACGGTTATAACAAAGACAAAAAAATCATTTATGTCCCAGATGGTAGCGATGGTACTAATTATCGTTATCAAATTACTCTCGTTGAAGGCGTATCTAGTACCGATCCTGTTAGTGAAAAGGTGACGGCCAATTCTTTAATGACTCCTGTAACAGGTAGGTCGTGGAAGATGTTTGCTGAGCCTAGCAGCAGCTATAATACTGGACATAAAATGCTACTTGGTAGTGATGGCTTACAGTGTAAGACCAAAAACAGTAATAGCGACATTACAGTCACCTCCATTAATTGTGGTACTGACTCGGAGGACTGGTGATGCAAAGGTTCATTACTAACGATAAAGGCTTTACATTAATAGAAATGATGATCGTCGTCGCTATCATCGGGATCTTAGCGGCAATTGCCTATCCGAGTTATCAACAATACATCATCAAAACCAAGCGTGCTGACATGATGAGTGAGATGCAAAACATTGCCTCTGAGATTCAAGCTCGTAAGTTGGCACAAGGCAGTTATAGCAACGCGCTAAGAACAGGGCTTACTGGTAATTATCCTCAGCAAGGTACTGCGCTTTATAATGTCACTGTCGAAACAATAGTTGTACCAGTTTTGCCGCCACCAGATCCACCGCCTCCGCTAGGTCCTTTGACGTCCGAATGGATCATTACCGCAACGCCAATAACAGGAACGCAGATGGCTAATGACGGCAGCATGACACTCAATTATGTTGGCGTAAAGTGTCGAGTGATTAAAACAGTTAATACTTGCGGTACAAATGACGAATGGAATAAATAATAAAATTTACCAATTTTTGAAGGGAACTGACAAGAAACGTCATGCGTATTTACTTTTTACTCCTAAAATATAGCTACACTGACAATTTTCAGTAGGTTATCCGTAACATTGGTAACGGTAGATAAGAATAACAAGACAATAAATGTCTAAGTAATGCCGAAATTAGGAGTTATAGCTCTATTTTAGCTATAAAACAATAATAGTGATGTTTTGGCATGTTACCTGCAACAGTTATAGTAAGAAAGAAATTTATTATATCCCTAAAGATAAAACGCGACTGTATCAACAACAGCCAGTTATCTTTATATACCCCAAAAGGAGTTCATATGAACGCTACTATCCAAAAAGGTTTTACCCTAATCGAATTAATGATTGTTATCGCGATTATCGGTATCCTAGCAGCAGTCGCATTACCTGCCTATCAAGACTATACTGTACGTGCAAAAATTACAGAACCGCTATTAGCAGCCTCTACTTGCCGTACGACGGTAACAGAAGTATACCAATCAGCTACCAGTTTACCGGCTGCAAATGGTTGGGGTTGTGAAGTTGGATTACCAGAACGTACTATTCCACCAGTAGCGCCTGCTGTAGATCCTACTATACTGCCTGCCACACCTTCTACTAAATATACTGCTTTAGTAGAAACCTCAAATACTGGTGTTATCACTGTTACAACTACGAACGCCACTGATTTAAACGATGCAGCTGACAAAACTTTCCAATTAACGCCATTAAATGCTCAAAGTAGACCTATGACAAGAAGAGATTTAGGCACTACTGTAAACTCTTGGAGATGTGGTCCAGGTGCTGGCACAAAAGCCATTAGCGCTAAGTTCTTACCAGGCTCATGCCGAGGATAGATTAGATATTTTACCCAGCAGATTAAACAAAAGAGCCGAACATAACGTTTGGCTCTTTTTATATTTATACGTTTATATAT
>Ga0114916_1001090_pt1 | contig 16165 bp, 14 predicted proteins | sample MalvirAntarct_66_FD_83501 | JGI IMG/M metagenome (GOLD analysis project Ga0114916, IMG submission 83501) | Marine viral communities from the Global Malaspina Expedition - Malaspina viral metaG Antarct_66 | ecosystem: Environmental > Aquatic > Marine > Oceanic | place: West Anvers Island... | reverse complement strand
GCGTTAAAGAGTTGCCCCTGAAATCGTTATTAGCCGCTAACGGTATTCAGTTACATAGCAATACCAAAGAGACCGCTGATAAACATGTACCGTGGGGCATGAGATGTACTGAAACGCCAATAGGACTCAAGGTCAGTAAGGTAGCGCGAGCGAGCGCCGCGGCAAAAGCTGGACTCTCAGCACATGATGTTATTATCGCAATTGATGGTATCAAAGCAGATAACAAACAACTAGCACTATTCAATGATGCATCACACGACATTGAATGCCATTTGTTTCGCCGTGATGAGCTGATGACGGTTAAGGTTGTACCGAAAATCGATACAGATGAGAGTGATGGTTTAGATAAAGTCTTTCCACATAGTATTAGCTTGCGTTTAGCAAAGGCTAATACAGATGATGAAAATAAGATAAATGAATTAAAAACAGAAAGTGCTTGGTTAGATGTGATGAAGGGTGCCGAGTCATAGTGATTTGGCTATCACACGTAGTTGAGTGCTCTACAAAGATAGTGGCTACTATAAAATTAGTAACTATTAAAAAGCCCATACTAAACAATGATGCTTAGTATGGGCTTTATGTTATACGCTTAAAATTTAAGCATTAGGTTTTGTGGTTTTGGCAACCTCTACGGCTTCTTTCTGGTTTGCAGAAGTATCTTGATCGGTAGCATTGCTTGCATCTTTTTCTGCATTAACTAACGTTTTTGCAATCCACTCTTGTAACCATATAATTTCAGGCTGCTGGGCATCAATGATGTCTTGTGCCAATTTACGCATTTCCTTATCAGTACCATATTGGAGCTGTACCATTGCCATATCTACCGCGCCGCGATGATGAGGCAGCATACCACGTGCAAATGCCATGTCTGGTATAGGGTTTGCAATGTCAGTCATCATGTCGTCATGCATGGCTTGCATGCCTGCCGTATAAGCTTGTTGCATTGCTTGGGTATTGGGCTTGGGCTTGGGCGCATCAGGGTGGCTAGCAAGCCATTTATTTATAATATCAATCTCAAGCTGCTGTGAGTCAATGATGTCTTGTGCAAGTTGACGCATCGTCTCATCATTACCGTATTTAAGCTCAATCTTTGCCATATCTACTGCACCATGATGATGCCCAAGCATACTTTTTGCAAAGGCTGTATCAGGATCATTATAAGCCATACCTACCATCATCTCATTATGCATATCAGTCATAGACTTCGTATAGTCTTTAAATATGTCCGTCATTGGCATCTCATCTGGCGTAGTATCAGCAGTCATCATATCGTGAGCATCCATATCTTCATGGCTGTCAACTTGCTCTGCTACGACCGGTGCATCGTCTTGCACTGCATTCACCTCAACATCATCTGATGCTGGCTGGCAAGCACTTATTAATAGCGCAGCAGACACGCCAGTAGCAAACAAGGCCAAACGATGAAAAGCAGTCATGACATATCCTTACCATAAATTGAACAAGAGGCTTAGCGAAAAAGTATACGAATCATATAGAGCACATAGCTAAATGTTAACAGATAAATCTTACTCTTTCGAGACGCTATGTTTAAGATGTCGTAATATAGTGAGCTTAAATAAAAAAAGCTATCTTAAGTACAACTTTACTTAGGTATTATTATAGCTAACCTATGACGCCAAGTTTTCGGCATTGCTCACTATTTAAATGAATGCGTACAAACTCACCAACGCCCAACTCTCCAAGCTCAAATCCTGCCACTGACCAGCGTATCAAGCGTAAGCAAGGCAGCCCTACATGCGCAGTCATACGCCTCACTTGGCGATTTTTGCCTTCATAAATAGTCAGCATCAACCATGACGTTGGGATATTTTTACGCTCACGAATAGGCGGATCGCGCTCCCATAATGTAATCGGCAAGTCGGCTTCATCGACAAGTACTGCAGAGGCAGGCAATGTCTTACCGTCTTTCAAGACCACGCCTGACGCCAGCGCCTTTAATTGGACAGCAGTGACCATGCCTTCTACTTGCACCAAATAAGTCTTACCTTGTTTTTGTTTGTTTTGCGCAAAACCTTTTGTAGATGGTGGCTGCGTAATGGCTTTATTGATACGTCCATCACTGGTCAAAATCAGCAGCCCCTCTGAGGTAGCATCAAGCCGACCAGCGATACGGAGTGACTTGTCCGTGAAATATTCTGATAGAGTAGTATGGTCATTATTGCTGTCATCACGGAATTGACTTTGTACTCCGTAAGGCTTATTAAACAAAATCAGGCTAGAGCTGGACATAAAATAGCGTTTCCCAAAAATAAAATGGCGGATAGCAGGACATATACTATAAGAATTAATATACGAGTAAAGCCTAAAGGTAGAGGCGTGTTTTACCTTAAGTTTATCGTATTGTACAAACATTTATAATGCTGTCATCACCATGATAAAACAGCTAGCATAACAGAATGCCAAGGACGCTTAAAACACATAATACCTATCAAGGAGTATCACCTCATGTCATATAACAAGGTTATCGTACCAATAAACGGCGAAAAAATAACCGTAAATGCTGATTTATCCTTCAATATTCCAAATCATCCGATCATTCCCTTTATCGAAGGCGATGGCATCGGCGTTGATATCACACCTGTCATGATTGAAGTGATTGATGCGGCAGTTGAAAAAGCTTATAAAGGCAAAAAGTCCATCGTTTGGATGGAGACCTATTGCGGTGAAAAAGCGTCTAAAATTTATGACGGCGAATTTATGCCAGAAGAGACGCTTGATGTGTTGCGTGATTATGTCATCAGTATAAAAGGTCCGCTGACCACGCCAGTTGGCGGTGGTATGCGCTCGCTGAACGTGGCAATGCGACAAGAGCTTGATTTGTACGTTTGTCAGCGTCCTGTACGTTGGTTCGAAGGCGTTCCAAGTCCTGTCCAACATCCTGAGTTGACTGATATGATTATTTTCCGCGAAAACTCAGAAGATATCTATGCCGGTATCGAGTGGAAAGCAGGCAGTGAGGATGCCAAAAAAGTCATTAAGTTTTTAAAAGAAGAGATGGGCGTGACACAGATTCGCTTTTCAGAAGATTGTGGCATTGGTATCAAGCCAGTATCAAAAGAGGGCTCACAGCGTTTGATTTGTAAAGCCATTCAGCACGCCATCGACAATGACTTGCCCAGTGTGACGCTTGTGCATAAAGGCAATATCATGAAATTCACCGAAGGCGCTTTTAAAGAGTGGGGATATGAGCTTGCCGCTGAGCGCTTTGATGCTCAATTGTTAGATGGTGGTCCTTGGATGACGATGACAAATCCTAAGACTGGCAATAAGATTGTGATTAAAGATGTGATTGCTGATGCGTTTTTGCAGCAAATCCTGATGCGTTCTGCTGACTACTCAGTGATTGCGACATTGAACCTAAATGGTGACTACATCTCTGATGCACTAGCCGCGCAAGTCGGTGGTATCGGTATCGCTCCCGGTGCCAATAAGGGCGGCGCTATTGCTGTATATGAGGCGACGCATGGTACAGCGCCAAAGTACGCCGGACAAAACAAAGTCAATCCAGGTTCGCTTATTTTATCAGCTGAGATGATGCTACGTGATATGGGCTGGACAGAGGCCGCTGACTTGGTCATAGAAGGTATCCAAGGTGCTATCAAAAACAAAACCGTGACTTATGATTTTGAACGCTTGATGCCGGATGCCACCTTACTAAGTACCTCTGAGTTTGGCAAAGCCATCATCAAACATATGAATGCTTAAGAAAATGATATCCTTTACATAATTTCCTATAAATAGTATCTGACATGAAAAGCTCTCATTAATAACAGACAAAAAAACACCCCAAAATCTAAGATATTTGGGGTGTTTTGTTTACGCCAATGTCACTTCTATAAATTAACTTTTATAAGATGAGTTAATTATAATGATGCAATTGCGTTATTGAACAAAGTGCTTGGACGCATTGCTTGCTCAACCAATGCCTCATCTGCTAAGTAATAGCCTTTGAGATCCATAGGCTTACCTTGAGCATCATTCAGCTCTTTGATGATAGCCGCTTCATTACTCTCAAGATTTTGCGCAAGTGGCGCAAACTGTGCTGCAAGCTCGCCGTCTTGCTCTTGAGCGGCAAGCTCTTGTGCCCAATACATCGCAAGATAGAAGTGACTGCCACGGTTGTCAAGCTCACCAGTCTTGCGTGATGGAGACTTGTCATTTAATAACAGCTTTTCAGTTGCTCTATCTAAGGTGTCAGCCAGTATTTGGGCTTTAGCATTGCCATCATTCTGTGCCAAATGCTCTAGCGATACAGCTAATGCCAAGAACTCGCCCAGTGAATCCCAACGTAAGTGGTTTTCTTCAAACAATTGTTGTACATGCTTTGGTGCTGAACCACCAGCGCCAGTTTCAAACAAACCGCCGCCCTTCATAAGAGGTACGACTGATAACATCTTAGCACTGGTGCCCAATTCTAAAATTGGGAATAAGTCAGTGAGATAGTCACGCAAGATATTACCAGTAGCAGAAATCGTATCAAGACCACGAGCAACGCGCTCTAAGGTATAACGCATGGCACGAACTTGTGACATGGTTTTGATATGTAGACCGCTCGTATCATGATCTTTTAGATACATGTTGACTTTTTTGATCAGCTCGTTTTCGTGTGGACGATATGGGTCCAACCAAAAGATAACCGGCGTATTAGATTCGCGTGCGCGGCGTACCGCAAGTTTTACCCAATCTTGGATAGGCTCATCTTTGACCTGACACATGCGCCAGATATCGCCCTTCTCAACACGCTGCTCAAGCAAAATCTCGTTTGTTTCTTCGTCAACAATACGAGCTATACCATCATCGCTCGCTTCAAAAGTCTTGTCATGCGAGCCATATTCTTCCGCTTTTTGTGCCATTAAACCGACGTTAGGTACCGTGCCCATAGTCGTTGGGTCGAAGTTATCATGCCATTTACAGAAATTGATCATTTCTTGATAAATGCGAGCAAAGGTAGATTCTGGCATGACAGCTTTACAATCATAGGGCTTGCCATCAGCACCCCACATTTTACCGCCATTACGAATCATAGCAGGCATAGAAGCATCGACAATCACATCACTTGGTGAATGGAAGTTGGTAATACTTTTTGAGGAATCAACCATCGCCAAACGTGGGCGATGTACTTGGCAGGCATGTAAATCGCGCTCAATCTCTTCACGCGTTGATGCGGGTAGTGTTGAGATTTTGTCGTATAGGTCTGCCATACCGTTATTAACGTTGATGCCTAATTCATCAAAAAAAGCGCCGTGCTTTTGGAAAGCATCTTTATAATAGGTTTTAACCGCATGACCAAAGACGATAGGATGCGATACTTTCATCATCGTGGCTTTTACGTGCAATGAGAATAAAATACCCGCTTCACGGCAGTCTTCCATTTCACGCTCATAGAACTCAAGCAGTGCTTTTTTGCTCATGAACATAAGGTCGATAACTTCTTTATCAAGCAAAGCGATGCCTGTTTTGAAGACATTCACAGTACCATCGTCAGCTAAACGTTCCATGCGCACGGTACGGGCTTTATCTAAAGTGATAGATTGCTCACCTGCATAAAAGTCGCCACTGTGCATATGCGATACATGAGTTTGTGACCATTGCTTCCATTCACCCATCGAATGTGGATGCTTACGCGCGTAGTTTTTGACCGCTTTGGGTGCACGACGATCTGAGTTACCTTCACGCAGTACAGGGTTCACCGAGCTGCCTAGGCTTTTGCCGTAACGCTGACGAATGGCTATCTCTTCATCCGTTTGTGGATCTTCTGGAAAATCAGGAATGGCGTAGCCTTTGCCTTGTAGCTCTTTAATCGCCGCTTTTAGCTGCTGAACAGAGGCACTGATATTTGGCAGTTTGATGATGTTGGTGTTTGGATCTTGTGTCAGACGACCCAGCTCAGCTAAGTTGTCAGGAACGCGTTGCTCTTCACTTAAAAATTCAGGGAATTCAGCCAGTACACGGGCAGCAACTGAGATATCAGTCGTATCCACTTCAATGCCTGCTGTTTTAGTGAATGCTTTGACAATAGGTAAGAATGATACGGTGGCAAGCGCTGGCGCTTCGTCGGTTTTTGTATAAATAATTTTTGACATTGTAGTAGAGTATTCCTTTATGTTGTCAGTAATGAAGTGAGTAAGGCTTGGATATTATTTAATACCTTTATACAGCCTTCATACCATAATGGGCGATGGCGCTAAATTAAGTACATCGCGTGTCACTTTTGCAATCATACAAAAATATATTGAAACGGTTCGACGCATTCAAATAGTTTTGAGACCGCTTGTTGACCTTATTTTGCAAAAATATCTTTTGGAAGCTGCTTTAACCTTTATGAAAAGCTTACCGTCAAAAGAGGGGTTGAACGATTGGGTAACACTGCCTGATGATACATGACAGTCGATATATTATAGTTCATCCACTATAAATCCGATATGATGTCAATCTCGTATGTTGAACTAAGTATACTATTTCGCTCATATCTCATCTATATGAATTATATTAAGCTAATAATACCCTTATTCTATCAGTCATCAAGATGGATATCATCTTTTCCATGTAATTTGCCTGTTTTTAATAGTAATTTTTATCACCTATGGCAGCAAATTTTTGTTTCTATAAAAATAGCACTGCACCGCTTTTAAACGCTAATGACAGTTTTGCAAATCGTGACAGCAAAAAAATGGCAATTTGCTAGGCTATAACATCAAGAAAAGTTATCAAAAAAATAGTGTACTGATTATGACCTTACAATATGCGTTACTCAACGATACCAGTTGGCAAAGCCTAAGCGAGTGGCAAACGCCAGACACCCCTTTTATGTCATTTGCCTTTTGGCAAGCGCTTAGTGACACTGGCGCGATTGGCGAGGAAGCTGGCTGGTTACCTATTTATATATTGGTGCACCGTGTAGATGCCGATGACGATTTTGTAGTACAGAAAAATTTGTCTTCTGTAGAAGCTTCTATAAAGGTGAAGCAGCCGGTTGCCGTGATGCCCGTATTTATCAAAGGTCATCACCAAGGGGAATTTGTATTTGACCATTCATGGGCGCAAGCTTATGCGCAGTATGGTCTCGACTATTATCCGCGTTTGGTAACGAGCGCCCCTTATACGCCTATTACTGGGCAGCGTTTATGGGTGGCAGCAGGTGAGACGCTCGATGCTGACATTATAAAGACCGCCATTGCCGGGGTGGATGATATTGCGCAGCAAGTAGATGCTTCTGGCTGGCATGGGCTATTTGTCACACCTGAGATGGCTGCTATCGCTAACGCATCGCTGCCGACTGATATTGATATAGAAATGGCGCTTAAAAACCAAGCAAATGGTGTAACGGCAAAACCGATTGAGCTACCGATACTTGAGCGTCAAGGTTGCCAATTTTTATGGCAAAATAAAAATCTAACTCAAAATAATCAGCTGTTTACAGATTTTGAAGCATTTTTGACCACGCTCAAAGCCAAAAAACGCAAAACCATTCGGGCTGAGCGGCGAAAAGTCGCTGAGCAAGGTATTACGTGCCAGCGAAAATGCGGTGATGACATTACCGAGTCCGACTGGAAGACTTTTTATCATTGCTATGTAATGACTTATGCGGTACGTGGGCAGCAGCCTTATTTGACCATGGATTTTTTTAAAGCATTAGCGCAACATATGGCTGAGCATTTAATGCTCGCACAAGCACTTGATGCCAACGGTGAGATTATCGCGAGCAGTCTGTTTTTATATGATAAGCCTGACAATAAAACGGCAACTTTGTACGGTCGTTATTGGGGAGCGCTTGGTGAGTATGATAGCTTGCATTTTGAGCTGTGCTATTATCAAGGTATTGAGTTTGCGATCGAGCAAGGTTTGCACTATTTCGACCCAGGAACGCAAGGCGAGCATAAGCTGATTCGTGGCTTTATTCCAACAGCTACCCACTCACTGCACCGTATTTATGATGCACGTTTTGTGCCAGCGATTGCTGATTTTTGCCGCAAAGATCGGCTACAGATGTCGCAATATCGAGAGCAGGCATTTGAAGCTTTGCCGTTTAATATTGATAATATGCCAATGTTCCATAACAATGAATAACCTTATCTTTTAACCATCTTCTACTTAATAAAGTACACATTAGCCGTAAACTATGACCTTTCATCTTTCTTGCGCAACCAATTCATCACCTCCAACTGAGCTATTACCTTGGTTAAATACCGAAGGCTCTCTTACTGCCTTGCTAGAGGTAAAAGCTGGGCGGCCATTACTCGTAGAACGCAGATTTGAGGGCTATCGGTTATTGTCTTTAGCACAAAAAAAACAATTGGGTATCAAAGGGGCAGCGCTTAGTCATCCACGGCTGGCGTGGGTCCGTGAGGTATATTTATACGGGAATGACGAGTTACCATGGGTACAGGCGCAAAGCCTGTTTCCGTTATCAAGTCTAAAAGGCAGTGCCAGACGTCTACAGCAACTAAAAAGCACACCCATAGGTTATGTATTGTTTAATCGCAGTCGCACCTTGCCCAATCAGCGCTGTATCAAATATACGGCAGATGGCTGGCAACGGCAGACGCTTTATGATTGGCACGGTCGTTCTTTACTCATTAGTGAGACCTTTTTGCCACGGTTCTGTGAAAAACAATTGGATATTTAAGTACTTTATCAGAAAATTAAAACAACCAATTAATTAGCCAACTATTTTCCACTTTATTATTCAGATAAGTTTTTAGTGAATAAATTTTAATGAATTTACTGCTTCTATTTAGATGATATATTGATAAGTTACTGAAAAAAATAGATTTAAATATAGAGAATTTTGCCCTGTCGTCTACTAAAAATAAGCTGATATTTTTTTGCGCTCGCAACATAAAGTTTCATGTTACACTTAAACTTTAGCGAGAATATCGATGCAAAAGAGTATCGAATTTATCCTTAAAACTGCAAGCTAATGATAAGCTCATGCCTTTTGCTTGCCTATTTCAAACTTCTTTTGCTACTCGCTTCTTTCAACGACCGTTATTACTAATAAACGTCACCACTTAGGACTTTACTATGTTTAAAGATATCTCTATCAAAGATTTTGATCCAGTACTTGCTGAAGCGATGGCCGCAGAAAGCGTTCGTCAAGAAAACCATATCGAATTGATCGCGTCTGAAAACTACTGCTCACAAGCAGTGATGGAAGCGCAGGGTACTGATTTGACCAACAAATACGCTGAAGGCTATCCTGGTAAGCGTTATTACGGTGGTTGTGAGCATGTTGACGTCGTTGAGCAACTAGCTATCGACCGTGCAAAAGAATTGTTTGGTGCAGAATATGTGAATGTACAGCCACACTCTGGTAGCCAAGCAAACTCTGCTGTCTTTTTAGCATTGCTTGAAGCCAATGATACTGTACTTGGCATGAGTTTAGATGCTGGTGGTCACTTAACGCATGGCGCACATATCAATTTCTCAGGTTTAAACTACAATGCAGTACAGTATGGTTTGGTTGAAGGCACTGGTCTTATCGATTATGACCAAGTTGAGAGCTTGGCAAAAGAGCATAAGCCTAAAATGATCATCGCTGGTTTTTCAGCGTATTCACAAGTAGTTGATTGGGCACGTTTCCGTGAAATCGCTGACGAAGTAGGCGCTTACTTACTAGTCGATATGGCTCACGTTGCCGGTCTTATCGCTGGCGGTGTTTACCCAAGCCCAGTACCGTTTGCTGATGTAGTGACCACGACTACGCACAAAACCTTACGTGGCCCACGTTCAGGTATGATTTTGGCGCGTGATGAAGTACTTGCTAAAAAGCTCAATTCTGCCGTATTCCCAGGCAACCAAGGTGGCCCGTTGATGCATGTCATCGCGGCAAAAGCAGTTTGCTTTAAAGAAGCCTTAGAAGAGAACTTCAAAACCTATCAGCAGCAAGTGGTTAAAAACGCTCAAGCCATGGCAAAAGTCATTCAAGATCGCGGCTATGAAATTATCTCTGGTGGCACTGAAAACCATCTGATGCTTATCAGCTTAGTTAAGCAAGAGATGACTGGTAAAGAAGCGGATAAATGGTTGGGTGACGCACACATTACGGTCAACAAAAACGCCGTACCAAACGATCCAAAATCTCCGTTTGTGACTTCTGGTATCCGTATTGGTACACCAGCGATTACCACTCGCGGCTTCAACGAAGCACAAGCAGGTGATTTGGCAGGTTGGATTTGTGATGTTCTTGACAGCCGTGGCGATGAAGCAGTGACTGCTGAAGTCCGTGGCAAAGTAGAAGCGATCTGTAAAGAGCTTCCTGTCTATGCTAAAAACCAGTAATTTCTAATTAATTGGTTTTATAAGTCAGAAATAAAAAAACCGCTTAGCTTTGGCTAGGCGGTTTTTTTGTGAGTATATAAAACAGTTTTTTAATTTATCAAATCACATAAACGGCAATTTGGTAAATATCTGCAGGATAGTGGCGTTAACGATATCAACGAAGAATGCACCAACCATAGGTACAATCAAAAATGCCTTATGTGATGGTAGGTAACGATCGGTGACCGCCTGCATATTGGCAATCGCTGTAGGAGTTGCACCCATACCGAAACCACAGTGTCCTGCTGACAAGACAGCTGCATCATAGTCTTTTCCCATGAGTTTGAAGGTCACAAAGTAAGCATAGCCAATCATTAGAACAGTTTGTGACAATAAGATGATCAATACCGGACCTGCCAAATCTGTCAATTGCCACAGCTTTAATGACAATAAAGCCATCGCTAAGAAAAGACTCAAAGAAGCGTTACCGATGACGTCAATCGCACGGTCAAACATATCAAAATTGAATACCATGGTTAAGGTATTACGCAAAATCACACCACCTGCTAATGCCCATACGAAGGTCGGTAACTCAAACCATGTATCCTGCGCTACCAAAGTCATGAGATCAGCGAACGCCAGTGCTGCGGCAAACAGTGCCAATGATTCAATGGTAGACGATGCTGTAATCAGACGGATATTATCCGGCTTTTCAAACATCTCCTTATTGCTATGAACTTCCTCTTCGCTATGCTTGGTGCTATAGAGCGACTGCTCACTTGCCAGTTTTTCAACATCACTTGGGTTTGGATTGTCTGCTGTAGGCTTGAGACCAAGCTTTTTAATCAAGCGACGGGCAACAGGACCACCGATAATACCACCTGCTACTAAACCATAAGTGGCAACTGCGATACCCAGCGTCGTCGCGCCAACCACACCATACTGCTCCTCTAAAGTAATGCCCCAAGCACCAGCAGTACCATGACCACCAGTCAAAGCGATTGAACCGGTCACCAAGCCAAGCAAAGGATCAAGCCCAAGTGCGCTTGCCATTGCAACACCAAGGATGTCTTGCAAAATGATAAAAACAGACACGATAATGGTGAAAATCAGCAAGGGTGAGCCACCTGCTTTTAACCGACCAAAATCAGCGCTAAGCCCGATAGAGGCAAAAAACATCAGCATAGTCGCTGTTTGCAGTCCTTGATGGAAATTAAAGCTATAGCCCCAAACAATATTAAGAATATAAACGACAATCGCTGCGACCAAACCGCCTGCGACTGGTTCTGGAATATTGAAATCTTCTAAAAACTTAATTCTTTTGACTAAGAAGCGTCCAAGCAAAAGTACTAATGTGGCTAATATCAGGGTGTAATAGCCGTTTAGGGTGATTTCCATATGTTAATCCTTTCTATAAATATAAATTAACCTGAATTCGGGATAAATCTGTTTTTATCTCGAATTTAGATTCTTCTCTTACTGGCGACTAAGACAAATCATCAGACGCCACGACAATCCACAGCTGTGGTTTGCCAAATTCTTTAAAAGCATCTTCTATAATACTTTTGAAGACATTAAAATCTTCGGTATTCATATTTTTAACCGCTGTTAAATCAAGTACCAAATGCTCGATTTCACTGTCTGTTAAGCAGTCCCACGCTGCATCCCAGTTATGACCAAACCAACTTGGGAAATCGCAGGCTTTCGCTAAGCTACTTAAGAGTGTTTCTTTATCTAATCGCTCTTCTATAGGTATAGCGATTGCTTGTTCAGGAATAGTAGCAGACGTTCTGCTGCTTTTACCTTTAACAAGGTTTTGATCAATGCTGCTTTGATTTACATAGTAAATAGCTTGAGTCATGTTATTTCACCTCCAGTTTTTGAAAGCTGTCATAATGATCAAGGGTTAAATAATAAATGGTTGGTGGGTGACCACCAGTGACAATACGTCGTGCGCCGCGATGCGAAACGGCAGGTGTGGGTACAGTATATTCGCGATAGTAGCCTTGCGACTGCGCCGGTAACTTACCTTCGCGATTATAGAAAGTGGTTCCGTCTTTGTTAGGATAAGGGAAGGGTCCACCTTGCTTGATAAGCACAAGCGTCTGATCTATTTGCGCATCACCAGTGATAGCTGCTGCATTTGAATTACTGGCAGTTTCAATATGATTTTGCGATAGAGTAGTAGATGGGGCGCTATCGGCAAAAAAACTGGATTTCAAATCAGTAAAGAAATAGACCGCAACAGCGATAATGGCAATCAAACTGAATAGGGTAGAGAAGCTGCTTTTCTTATTTTGGCTGCTACGATTATTTTTGCTAATGTGGTTTTGATTGTTTTTCTGATTAACATTATCTGAGCTGCGATGCATTGAATTTGCCACTGAATTGGATGCTGGCGTCTCTAAAATACTCAATTCATCCGATGTGACTTCGGTGGCGCGCAATTGATTTTTGTCATTGCGCTCACTATTAAAATAAACCCGCTGCCCATTGCTGATAGGCTGCGCCATTCGCACGGATGTTATGTGAAAAAACACATCTTCACTCTGATTGTCGACATCGATAAAGCCATAGCCTTTATCAGAATTCCAATGCTTAATTTTGCCACTTTGCATGGGCGTCCTCGTCCTATCGATAGGGTTTATCATGTAAAATAATGGCTATATAATGAAAGTATCTTAAAAAAACTACGGTGCTGCTGGTATAAATTTTTTGCCGCCTCTGTCTGCGTAGGCACAGCAAGCAAGAAAAATTGATACCAGTAGTACGTGATGTATCGATATTGTTTTTCCCTGACTATATGTCATATACAACATGTGTAGTAAAAATAAAAAAACGCCAGCAATTAAGCTGACGTTCTGTAACAATTATACTGCAGACGACATTATAGATTGTAGTGAAGACGTAATAAATTAGGCACGCGTTTCGCCATGACCATAAACAATCCACTTTTGTGAAGTTAAGCCTTCAAGTCCGACTGGTCCACGCGCATGAATCTTGTCAGTTGAGATACCAATTTCGGCACCAAGACCATATTCAAAACCATCGGCAAAACGGCTAGAGGCGTTAATCATCACGCTTGCCGAGTCGATTTCGCGGATAAATCTCTGTGACTTGGTATAGTTATCTGTAATGATAACATCGGTATGATGACTGCCATGGGTGTTGATATGCTCAATCGCCTCATCAATGCCGGATAATATTTTAATCGCGAGGATAGGGGCGAGATATTCAGTATCCCAATCTTCCGCGGTGGCGGCTGATAAATGGCCTTTAAGGGTAGTGTTATCGTTCAGAATAGCCTGCGCTTTACCATCAAGACGTAGTTGCATCGCATTATCGGCTTCAACGATGGCTTCGGCAATTTTTGGTAACAGCTCATCAGCGATGGCTTCATCGACCAACAAGGTTTCCATGGTATTACAAGTACCATAGCGATGGGTTTTGGCATTGACACTCACGTTAATGGCAATCTCAGGATCAGCATCACTGTCGATAAAGGTATGACAGTTGCCATCTAAGTGCTTAATGACAGGCACGCGTGCATCGCGGCTGATACGCTCAATCAACCCTTTACCGCCGCGTGGTACGATAACATCAACATATTCTGTCATAGTGATAAGCTCACCAACGGCAGCACGGTCAGTGGTCTCTAGCACTTGGACACTATACTCAGACATACCAACGTTTTTTAGTCCTTCTAAAATACATTTGGCAATCGCTTGATTGGACTCAAATGCTTCAGAGCCGCCACGCAAAATAATGGCGTTACCTGACTTTAGTGCGAGCGAGGCTGCTTCCAAAGTGACATTGGGACGCGACTCATAAATCATACCGACTACACCAAGTGGCACGCGCATTTTTCCCAGATGAATACCCGACGGACGATACGTCATGTCGGTAACCTCACCAATAGGGTCAGGCAATGCCGCAACGTCTTTTAGACCTTGTAGCATGCCATCAAAACGGGCGTCATTTAATTCCAAGCGATCAAGCAGCGCAGCATCCAGATCGTTCTTTGCCCCATTGTCCATATCGACTGTATTGGCGGCTAAGATATCTTGCTTAGCGTTCTTTAATACATCGTGAATTGCCATCAGTGCAGCATTTTTGTCACCCGTATTGGCAGCAGCCAGTGCTCTGGATGCAGCGCGCGCTTCTTTACCAACATTTTGCATATAAGCGGTTACGTCTGTGGTATTGGTTTGACTCATAAATATTCTTCCTTATAGTTATAAATAGAGAACAATCAGTGTTCTTTAGCGCTCTAATGGCACTCTGCTATTTAACATAGAGGAGATTAGGTCGATAGTAAAGCCGATTTTGTGAATAGAGCTCGCTTGTCTTTATATGATAGTCATGATTGAGCATTGGATTTATGGTTACGTATTTTTAACAGAAATAGACTGCAATTACTAAGGTAGTCGCTATGAATCGTCCGTATAGTGAGCGCTAAGCAGCAAAAGATTCATTTTAGCTTTAACACATTATTTTTGAACTCGCTCGGCTACATGATAGCTATTCATAGTAGAAATTAATGATAGTAAATAAAAGTATTGGAGAATAAATATGACCATTGATCAACCACAAATTCAAAAATCTGGTGCTTACAAAAACTGGTTGGGCGTTGGATTGGTTGCAGCGGCATTGACGCTAAGTGCCTGTGGTAAGAAAGAAGAGCCACCAGTAGAGACGGCGCCAGCAGTCGATGCGCAGACTTCGGTAGAAGATGAAGCCACGGGTGTGGCTACTGCCGGCAGTGCTGACGATGTTGCGGTAGCAACTGCTGACAATGATATGGCTGTCAGTAGCACGGATGATGTGGCCGTAGCAACTGCGGATGATGCAGAGATGATGGATGGTACTGAAAGCGAAGAGCACGTCTCAAGCTACTAATGTGGCAGATAAAACAGCGCTCACGCTATTAAGATGATAAAATAAGGCCCATAATTGACTGTATATTATGGGCCTTATTTTATAAAGGTAATTTATTGCCAAACGCCTTTTTAAGGCTAAGCGCATTTTTACGTCATGTTTTCATTCATATTTATTGGAAGTCTGCTAAACCATGCTTGATACTGCAAATAATCCGACTCGACCTATCGCTTTAGATTTACAAGATATCCATAAAAGTTTCGGCTCATTGGCCGTACTGAAAGGCGTATCTCTAACTGCCTATGACGGCGATGTTATCTCTATTTTAGGCTCGTCTGGCTCAGGTAAGTCGACCCTGCTGCGCTGTATCAATTTGCTCGAAAAGCCCAATCAAGGTCGTATTATTATCGGTAAAGATGAGCTGATGCTAAAGCCAGCTAAGTCAGGCGAATTGCAAGCGGCTGATATCAAACAGCTAGAACACTTGCGCGCACGCGTGGGCTTTGTCTTTCAGAATTTCAATCTATGGCCACATAAAACGATTATTGACAATATCATTGAAGGGCCAATACAAGTCTTAAAAATAAAAAAAGACCAAGCCATTAGCGATGCTGAGAAGCTGCTTGATAAAGTCGGTTTGCTTGATAAAAAAGACGCTTATCCTGCTAATCTGTCTGGTGGTCAGCGTCAGCGTGTTGCTATTGCACGCGCCCTTGCTATGCAGCCACAGGTATTATTATTTGATGAACCGACTTCTGCTTTAGATCCTGAGCTGGTCAATGAAGTGCTTGCTGTTATGCGAGAGCTAGCAGCCGAGGGACGCACGATGTTGATTGTGACCCATGAGATGCGTTTTGCTCGTGATGTTTCTAGTAAAGTGGTGTTTTTACACCAAGGCGTGATTGAAGAGATTGGTACGCCTGAGCAGGTCTTTGATAACCCTAAGTCTGAGCGCGTTAGAGACTTTATGGCTTCACATCGTCAAAATTAATCCATTGCTTAAATC
>Ga0114916_1001087_pt1 | contig 16173 bp, 14 predicted proteins | sample MalvirAntarct_66_FD_83501 | JGI IMG/M metagenome (GOLD analysis project Ga0114916, IMG submission 83501) | Marine viral communities from the Global Malaspina Expedition - Malaspina viral metaG Antarct_66 | ecosystem: Environmental > Aquatic > Marine > Oceanic | place: West Anvers Island... | reverse complement strand
TGCACCAGGAGGTCGATATCGAGCGCCGGGCGCTGATCTTCGGCTTCGCCGCGCAGATCGCATCGCTCCGGCCGGTGGCGGAGCGCTTCCTGGAGGAGATATTCAGGCCGAGCCGGCTGGAGGCGCGCTTCCTGCTGCGCGGCGTCTACCTGACGAGCGGCACCCAGGAAGGAACGCCGATCGACCGCCTGATCGGCGGCATGGCCGCGGGCCTGGGCCTGGACCGACAGCGCCTCGCGGCTTTCCGCGGTAGCGGCCGCAGCTATTTCCTGGGCAGCCTGATGCGCGACGTCGTGTTCGCCGAGGCGGGCCTCGTCAACACCAACCGCAAGGTCGAGGCCCGCCAACGGGTGGTCTGGTACGCGGCGGCGGCGGCGATCACCGTCCTGCTGGTCGGCGCCGCGGTGGTCTGGTACGGCAGCTACGCCGCGAACCGGACGCTGATCGCGGAGACCGAGGCGTCGGTGGCGGAGTTCCAGTCGCGCGTCGATTCCCTGCCCGAGGTCCGGCCGGAGACACCGGGCCTGAGGGAGGTGCTGCCGGCGCTCGACATCGTCCGCAACCTCCCCGGCGGATATGCCCGGCGCGACGAACCGGTTCCCCTCGGCCACACCTTCGGCCTGTATCAGGGGGACGGGCTCGGCTCGCAGGCGGTGCCGGCCTATCATCGGGCGCTCGACGGCCTGCTGCGGCCGCGGCTTCTCGCGCGCCTCGAGGAGCAGCTGCGCATCAACAGCTTCCGCGCCGACTATCTGTTCGAAGCGCTGAAGACCTACCTGATGCTGGCCGGCGAGGGTCCGCTCGACCGCGCCTATATCCGGCAGTGGATGCAACTCGACTGGGCGAGCGCCTTTCCCGAACCCGCCGCCGAGAACGCCGAGATCCGCGCCGGCCTAGGACGCCACCTCGACGCGATGCTGGAGCGCATGTCGGGCACCGTTCCGCACGACACCGCCCTGGTCGAGGCGACCAGACGCCTGCTGAACCGCACCCCGCTGCCGGAGCGCGCCTACGGCATGATCCGCCAGTCGGAGGCGGCGCGGAACCTGAAGGACTGGCGGCTCGACGAGGCCGCCGGACCGGGCGCCGACAAGGTGCTGCGCCGGGCATCGGGCGCACCGCTGACGGACGGCGTGCCCGGCCTCTACACCGTCGAGGGCTACCATCGCAGCTTTTATCCGGCGCTGGTCGACGTGATCCGCGCGGTGGCGGAGGAGAGCTGGGTCCTCGGCGAGGAGAGTAGGGTCACCCTCAATCCGATCGAGCTGGATGGCCTTCAGAAGCGCATCCTCGGCCTGTACCTCGACGATTACATCGCCCAGTGGTCGAAGATCCTGTCCGATCTGACGGTCCCGTCGCTTCGAAACCTGACCCAGGGTGCCGACTTCCTGAACATCGCGTCGAGCGGCGGGTCGCCCCTGCGCCGCGTCCTTTCGTCGATCGCCCGCCAGACCACGCTGACCCAGCCACCGGGGGGCGCCGACACGGCGGCGGGCAAAGTGGCCGCGGCGGCGGGATCGGTCGCTGCGCCTGCGACGACCCCCGCGGGCCGGCTGGCGGCTGTCGTGGGCGCCGTGGCACCGCCGGCAGGGCCGCCGCCGGAGGCGCGGGTGGACGAGCATTTCCGCGCCCTGCACGCCTTCGTGGGCGCCGGCGGCACCGGGCCGGCGCCGATCGAGGATGCCTTTCGCGCGCTCGATGGCCTCTACGAGGCCGTCGCACCGCTGGCGATGGCGCCACCGGGATCCACGGCGGGTGCGATCGCCAGCGGCGGTCCGCCGAAGCTGCGGGTCGATCCCTCCTGGCCGGAGCCGGTTTCCGGCTGGATGGACAGCATTCAGGACGACGTATCGACGCTGACCGTCGGCGGCGCGCGGGCGCAGATCAACGCCATCTGGAAATCGGAGATCCTGCCCGCGTGCGAACGGGCCGTCTCCGGGCGCTATCCGTTCGTCCGATCGAGTTCCAGCGAGGTGCCGATCGACGATTTCGCACGCGTTTTCGCGCCCGGCGGGATGCTCGACAGCTTCTTCACCACGCATCTGCGGGCCCTGGTCGATACGACCGGCCAGCGCTGGCGATGGCGGACGGTGGATAATGTGAGCCTGGGCACGTCGGTCGCGGCCCTGGCACAGTTCCAGCGTGCCGCGACGATCCGGCAGGCCTTCTTTCCGGTCGGCGCCCAACCGGCGGTCCGGTTCGTGCTCCGCCTCGAGGAGATGGACCAGCAGACCAACGAAGTCTTCCTGCGGATCGACGGCCAGGTCGTGTCGCACAACAGGATCGCCCTCGCGCGCCAGTTTCAGCTGCAGTGGCCGGGGCCGGAAGCGGGGGAGACGCGGATCACCTTCCTTCCGCCTCCCTCGCCGGGCGGCGGAGACATCGCGATACGCGGACCGTGGGCGCTCTTCCGCATGCTCGATCGCTCGCAGGTCAGGCGCGAGACCGCCGACCGGTTCCAGGTGACGTTCGCCGCGGACGGCCGCTCGGCGACCTTCTCGCTGCGTGCCGGCAGCATCACCAATCCGTTCGCCATGCGCGAACTGGAGGTGTTCCGATGCCCGGCGAGCCTTTAGGCGCAGCCAAGGCGGGCTTCTACGGCAAACTGCCGGCGCGCGGCGATTTCGTCTCGCGCCGGCTGCCCCGGTCCTTCGTCGAGCCGTGGGACGCCTGGCTGCAGCAGGGGTTCGCGTCCAGCCGGGATCATCTCGGAGACGGCTGGCTCGAAGCCTATCTGACCAGTCCGATCTGGCGCTTCGTCCTGGCGCCGGGCGTTTGCGGTCCAGCCGGCGTGGCGGGGGTCGTGATGCCGAGCGTCGACTCGGTCGGCCGCTATTTCCCCCTGACGATCGCGCAACCGACGGAAGCGGGCGACCGGGGAGCCGCCCTGCTTCGGGCCGCCGCCGGCTGGTTCGCCGCGGCGGAGGAACTCGCCATGAGCGCCCTCGCCGACGGGTTCGACGTCGATGCCTTCGACGAAGCCGTGGCGGCGCTGGCGCTTCCCGCGGTCGCGCGGGAAGCCGGGCCGCCCGTCCCCCCGGACGGCGGCGCGCGTGCGGCGGGCTGGCACCTCGCCTGCGATGCGGACGCGGCGTTCGCGACCCTCGCCGATCTCGCGCTCGAGAGCCGGTTCGGCAGCTACTGCCTCTGGGCGGCCGAGTCCGACCTGATGGAACCGGCCCTGCTGGTCACCCAGGGGCTGCCCGGTGGAGCCGCCGCGACGGCCCTGCTGGACGGACGCTGGCAGCGGCACGGGTGGGCCGAGGCGGCCGGAACGCGCGGAGGTGGGGCATGAACCAGGTCCGTTACGCCGTGGCCGCCGTCACCGACGTCGGTCTGGTGCGGTCCCTGAACGAGGACGCCTATCTCGAACGGCCGGACCTCGGGCTTTGGGTCGTCGCCGACGGAATGGGAGGTCACGAATCCGGCGACCTCGCCAGCCGAACCATCGTCGAGGAGCTCGCCAGGGTCCGCCGGCCGGCCTCCGCACCGGCTTTGGTGGCGGAGGTCAAGGCGGCCGTGGCCCGCGCCAATGCCGCGCTGCGACAGGAGGCGCTGTCGCGCGGCCCCGAGGCGGTGATCGCCTCGACCGTGGTCGGGCTGCTGGTGATCGAAGGCTTCTTCGCCTGCTTCTGGGCGGGAGACAGCCGGCTCTACCTGCTGCGCGCCGGCCGCATGTCTCAGGTCACCCGCGACCACTCGCTCGTTCAGGAACTGGTCGACGAGGGCGTCATCACCGAGGAGGAGGCGCAACGCCATCCGCGCGCCAACGTGATCACGCGCGCCGTGGGCGGTGCCGACGAACTGGACCTGGAATTCCGCCAGGGCCGCCTGTTCGCGAACGACACCTTCCTGCTGTGCAGCGACGGCCTCACCCGGCCGGTCCCCGACCCGTCGATCGCCCGGCTGCTCGGGACGCTGCCCGTCGTGCAATCCGCCCATGCACTGGTCGACGCCGCGATCGAAAGCGGCGGTCCCGACAATGTGACGGTCGTCGTCGTGAAGAGCCTGCCCTGACCTCGGCGGCCCCTTGAACGAGCGTCCGCTAACTGTGATTGCCGATCGTCTCCGGCTCAGCCAGCCGTGTGGCCCTCAACGGAAGAGCTTGAGTGCCGTCTGCTTGTGCTTGCTGTCCGGCATCTTTTCGATCGCCTCCTTGGCGTAGATACCCAACGCGGCGGGCGCCACGCCATTGACCGTTTTGACGAACCGGAGCGGCAGGTCGTGCAGGAACGTGACCTCGTACGTCCCGGTCTTTTGCCCGAAACCGAGGATGGTCGACTCGGCGATCGAGTCTGCGTTCAACACGATGTAATCGGCATCGATCGTATCCTGGGTCCAGACCTCACGGTTCTGATTGACCATCTTGGTATAGGTTGTCTTGTTGGTATTGGTGAAGTTGGCCGGCGGCCCGAGCGTACAGTCCTTGCCCCAGCGAAACGTCCGCGCACCCTCTATTTCGATCACGTAGGAATAGCCCTCGAAAGCCCCGCCGGTGGTGCGGGCGCTCGCCAGCGCGAAGGGCCGGCCCGTCGCCCGGAGATACTGCGCGTAGGCGGCGGCTTTCGAGGCCGCGTTGAAGCCGGGTTGCTTGCGGACCTCTTTGACGAGCTGGTCCCAGATGTCCTGTATGCCATCGCCCTTATTCGGCCACGGCTCGAAGACGCGCATGCCGCCGGCGGCGAGCCGCATGCGCGGCTCCGGCCACCACTCCGACTTCTCGCCCCGGTAGCAGACCAGGGTGAAAGCCTCGGCCGGCTTCGGGGCGCCCTTGGGCCCGGGCCGCTCGGACTGCTGGGGCGACGTCTGGATCCATGGCACGATCGGCGTATCGGGCACCACGTCCGGCGCGAGGATTCCAGGGGTGACGCCCGTATTCTTCGGAAGGCCCGTATTCTTCGGGATGCCGGTGCTCTTCGGGATACCCGCGTTCTTCGGCGCACCGAAGGTCGGAACGGGATTGATGCCCGGGGGCTGGTGCGCCAGCGACGGGTTGCCCGAACTCTTGCCGCCACCGCTGAGCGAATTGGGGTCGAACTTCGCGCACGCGCTGTTCCTGCAGCCGCCCTTGGTGTCGTTGTAGGACCACGTACATTCGGAACAATTCCTCCAGACCATGCGCTTCCCCCTTTGTAGCGCTTCCGGCTCGCTCCGAGCCACAAGCCCCAGGCCCACCCTCAGGCCGACGCGCAAACGACTGTCCGGCCCACAAATCCCGGCGGCAGCCTCGTACCGTTCCACTTTGGACCATAACCTCGCGGTCGCCAGCGTTCCACCCTTACCGTGCCGCATGCGGTAAGCCCGGTACTTGAAGCGCCATCGTTGGTTGCAGATTCTGCAGTGGTGCGTGAGCCGATCGGACCTCCTTCGCGGGGTCGCAGAATCGGAGATTTTCGGGCTGTGCGCGGAAACGCGAAAGGCGCTGGCCCGGCAGGGCTAGCGCCTTGATATTGCTCCGAAAACTTGGAGCGGGAGAAGGGATTCGAACCCTCGACCCTCACGTTGGCAACGTGGAGCCCTAGGTTTTTTGCATTGTTCGTCAATGGCTTATGGGCCGATTTCTGGCTGTGCAGGAAGTGTGCATGACCGCCCTGCCCGGCTTCCGCGCCGACGAATTGCACACGGAAGCGGGTCAGGCTGAAGTATTCGGGTCAGGCAGCCGCCTTGCGCGTCGCCTTCTCGCGCGCCTGGGCGATCTGCGCGTCGAACTCACCCGCGCCGACGGCATCGCGCAGCTTCTCGAAGATGGCGATCACGTCCGACAGCGCCGTTCCGCACTCGAAAGCGGTCAGGTTCTTACCGGACAGATCGACGGCGCCGTTCCCGAAGCGGAGTTCGCCGAAGAACTTCCCGTCCGTTTCGAACCACCACTGACGCGGCGTGACCGTCTTGGCGACCTTGCCCTTCTCCCCCTTCTTGTAGACCTGCCGTTCGACCTTGAGCGTTTCACCGCGCATCGTCGCCTGTGCCAGCGCGATCTGCTCGGACAGCGCGCCGACGATGACGTCGCGCGGACTGCGCTGGCGGGCGGTGGTCGACGTCGAGCGGGTGATTTCTGCGAACTTCAGCTTGATCGGCATTTTGCCCTCCATGTCATCCTGACTAGTAGGACGTCTATCCCAGTTCTCATTTCCGTCAACCGATAGCGAGGCAGCACGACTGCACCTAAGATGAACCTGGTCGGGAACCTCCCAACCCGCGCGTATGCTACGCAATAGGGTCCGCGAGAGGTCGTGCTCTGCAGACCGATGCTCACAGAGAGGCTGGTGGACCATGATGCGCCTCTGGATCGTCTGCGCTGCGTTAAATGCAGTCTGCGCCGTCGGCATTGGCGCGTGGGCAACTACCGGCCGAAGCCCCCGCGCCCAAAATCAGAGTCAGCGCGCTTCCGCGACGCGGAGAAGCGGTCAACAGCAATCACGGTCACACTAACCGCACCCAGCACCGCCAGAACCAACAAGGCTCGCCTCGTCAGGGTGTTCTGCTTGTCCTCAAGCCTGCGCATTTCACGAAGATAGAAGCGCAGGTCACGCTCCCATTCCTGGTTCGACATTCCGTGTGGCCGCAATTCTGTGAATTCAGGGGCACCTCCCAGAGCGTCGGCTATGTCTTGCTTATCGAAGCAATCGATGTTCGTGCGGAGTTCCACCGACCGTCGAGTAGCAATGCCGCTCCATCTTCGGGTCTTATCTGCTTGAAACGGTGCTAGCTTGACATTCGAAATCGTGAAGCGGCGGCTTCCGACTAGCAACCGACACTGCGAAAATATCCCTTTCATGAAGTTCCCTGGCCAACGGCTACCCATGTAGATGCCCCGATGTTACCCGCGTCAGCACGACAGCCCTCCGTTGAAGCTGGCACGCGGACTGATGCAGCGTGTTATTCGCGTTCCCGCCAAGCTCAAGGTTAAACGAGCCTGTGCTGATAGGGACGAAGTTTCCCAGGAAACATGCAACACGGCGACTCGCTGCCTCGCCCGGAAGGTATCCCCTACACCCAATTCTGCAGTCCCAGCCGGCCCGGTTCCAGCGGCTCACCGCCGGAACGGCTACCCCGGACACAGCGACGCCCGTCGACCAGATTGCAACGCAGAGATAGGCTCGCCGCATGTGCAATCTTTACTCCCAGACGAAAGGGCAGCGGGCGATGATCGCGCTGACGAAGTCCATGCGGGACAGCGTCGGCAACCTCCCTCCCCCCGCCCGGCATCTTCCCGGTCTACTCGGCCCCGATCGTGCGCACCAGCACCGACGGCGTGCGCAGACTGACGCTCGTCAGATGGGGCATGCCCTCGCCGGCCTTCGCCCCGGAAGGTAAGAAGGTCGACAGGGTAGTAACGAGCATCAGGCGCGTCGCCAGCCCGCACTGGCGCAGGTGGTTCGGCCCCTCCTCGCGCTATCTGGCGTCAAACGGCGTTCGCCGAGCCCGAGCGGACGCTGGACGGTAAGAGCCGATCCGCGAATTACTGCTGCCTGGGCATGAAGGCGGCGAAAGTGCGTTCATCGCTGCGGGGCCAGAGGCGCCGAAACCCATGGTTCGGACGGAACTCTAGGAATAGTGAGTCATTAAAGGGTCATGGCGATGCGAGGCATCCCGCTCATTACGGCCGTGGCGTCGGGCTTCGGAGGGTAAGGACTTGGGAGAGCGACAACAATGGCTGAGGCGCGGCCGCTATGTCGAGACGTTCAGCCTCGTCTACAATGCTGCGGAGGTGGTCATTTCGCTGACGGCTGGCTTCCTGTCCGGCAGCGCCGCGCTGATCAGTTGGGGGCTGGACAGTACGGTTGAAGGCACATCCGCCGGGACGATGGTCTGGCGACTGCACGGCGAGGAAACCGGCATCAACCGCCGGGAGGTGGAGAAGCGGAAGAAGATCGCGCTGTCCGTCATCGCCGCCGCATTTTGGATTGTCGTAGCCTTCATTCTCTATGAGGCGATCAGCAAGTTCGCCTCGCAGGAGGCCCCCGCATTTTCATGGATCGGCATTGCGATTCTGGTGCTCGCTCTTGTGGTCAATCCCTTCCTCGCCTGGGAGAAATACCGCTATGGCAAGAAGCTCGATTCCCCGTCTCTCAAATACGATGCCAAGGACACCATGATTTGCCAGTATCAGACGGTCGTCGTGCTGGCCGGCCTGATCCTTACCGAAACGATGGGGTGGTGGTGGGCCGATCCGGTAGCGGCTCTGCTTATTGTCCCCTATGTCGCCTGGGAGGGCTTTGAGGCGACCCGAGATGCGTGGCGGGTTGATCCGGACGCAGCCTATCAGGAACAATGATGCAGGATATGATGACCGGCGGGATGATGTGGAGCATGGGCCTGATCTGGCCACTCGTGTTGTTGGTGCTGGTGCTCGCGATGGCCGCTCTCATTAAGTAATATTCAGAAATAGCAGCCGATCGCGCGGCAGGTGCCAGCGACCCAATATCTGGCAAGCGCGAGAGAGGCCACCCCCAGGCACGAGCCAGAGAGCGGACTTGTCCAGCCGGAATCACGCCAGTAGGCGAAGCACCCGACGATCTCGGCAAGGGCGGCAGCGATATACATCGGCACCACCGTCACGACACGCCTGCTTCCGTCCCTGGGGGTAGCGCCTCAATGATCCTGCATTTGGCAATCGTGCCGCATCCGCACTGGCTGATGATCGTATCCAGTTCCCGGCGCAGCGCCTGAAGGCCCCTTATCTTTCGCTCCACCTCGCACAGGTGCTCCAGCGCGATCACATCGACCGCCTCGCAGGGACGATCCTTCTGATCGGCAAGGCCCGATAGCTCGCGTAGCTGCTCGCTCGAAAGTCCCAGGTCCCGCGCCCGGCGAATGAAGCTGAGCCGGTTCAGATGCACGGCGTCATAGGTGCGGTAGTTACCCGACGTGCGGGGTGGCGCCGGAAGCAGACCGATCCGCTCGTAGTAGCGGACTGTCTGGACCCTCGTGCCGGTGGCGCGCGCCAGATCGCCGATTGCGATTCTTTTTCGGTAACATCCCGTTGACCCTGTAGTCGCTGCAGGGTTTAAAAAAGTGGTCGCCGGTAAAATCGAGAAGAGTTGAGGTGACCCGTGGCGACCGCCGACGCCCTTTCCAATCCCGCTCCTGATGGCGGCAGCGTGCCTGTGAAGCTCCGCGTCGAAGGCATGGACTGCGCTGCGTGCGCCGTGAAGATCGAGAACGCGCTGAAGCGTCTGCCCGGCGTTACGGATATCAATGTGAATTACGGTCTTGAGAGACTTTCGCTGCAACTCGATGAGGACCGCACGCCCCGTGCTGCGATCGAAAAGGCCATCAGCGCCCTCGGCTACGCGCCGACGCCAATGGCCGGTGCGTCCGGCCCCATCGTGCATGACGGCGACACGGCGGACGGGCGCAGGGCGGCAGGTCGCCCGTGGTGGCGCACCCGCAAGGGTCAGCTAGCTATCGGCATCGGTGCGGCTCTCGCTCTGGCCTTCCTCATTTCGCTTATTGCCCCGGACTTCTCACATCTTGCCTATATCGCGGCGGCTGTGATCGGCCTCATTCCCTTCGGGCGGCGGGCCATCGCCGGGGCCATGTCCGGCACGCCATTTTCTATTGAAACCCTGATGTCTGTCGCGGCCGTCGGCGCAGTCGCGATCGGAGCTACCGAAGAGGCGGCTGTGGTCGTTTTCCTGTTCGCAATAGGCGAGCTTCTGGAAACGGTCGCGGCGGGCCGCGCCCGTGCCGGTATCGAGGCGCTGATCAAACTGGTCCCGCGCGTCGCGCGTCTTGAGCAAGACGGACAGGTCGTGGAAGTGCCGGTCGAACGCCTCGCGATCGGTGATGTGGTGCTGGTCCGGCCCGGCGACCGGGTGCCATCGGACGGTGAGGTGATCGATGGCGTATCGGAAGTCGATGAGGCGCCGGTAACGGGCGAGTCCGTGCCCGTGACCAAGGAAGCCGGAGCGCCGGTCTATGCCGGCAGCATCAACGCGAACGGGGTTCTGCGCGTGCGGATCACGCGCACGGCGGCTGATAATACCATTGCCCGCATCATTCATTTGGTCGAGGAAGCGCAAGGCTCAAAAGCCCCCACAGCGCGTCTCATTGACCGATTCAGCGCCGTTTACACGCCCGCAGCCATGGCGGTTGCGGCTCTTATCATCGTCGTGCCGCCGATGCTGTTCGGCGCTGACTGGACAACCTGGATTTATCGCGGCCTCGCGACGCTCCTGATCGCCTGCCCCTGCGCGCTTGTGATCTCGACGCCGGCAGCAATCGCCTCGGGCCTCGCTGCCGGCGCGCGGCGCGGCCTTCTCATCAAGGGCGGCGCGGCGCTTGAGACTTTGGGCAAAATCGTCACGGTCGCGTTCGACAAGACAGGCACGCTCACTGTGGGCAAGCCCGTTGTCACGGATATTGTCGCGGTCGAGGGCAGCGAGGACGAGGTGATAGCGCTTGCTGCCGCTGTCGAACAAGGCTCCAGCCATCCTCTCGGGGTCGCGATCGTAAACGCTGCCGAGAACAGAAGCCTCCCGATCCCCAGGACTTTCGGGGCCGCTGTCGCCATTCCTGGCAAAGCCGTCACCGCGCGTTTGCGCGAAGGCTTCGTTGTAGTCGGATCGCCCCGCTATGCGGCCGAACTCGGCCCTGTTTCCGAAGACCTCTCCGCCAGACTGATGGTGCTCGAAGCGGAAGGCAAAACAGCCGTGGTCGTTTTGCTCGCAAAGCGCATCATCGGCCTGATCGCATTGCGCGACGAAGCGCGAGAAGACGCGGCCGCCGGCATCGCCTGGCTCAAGACGCTCGGCATCAGGGCCGTGATGCTGACCGGCGATAACAGCCGCACGGCGGCGGCGATCGCCGGCGGGCTGGGCGTCGAGGCGCAAGCGGAACTCCTGCCCGATGCGAAGCTCTCGGCCATTGGCACACTGCGCAAGAGCGGCCCGGTCGTCATGGTCGGCGATGGCATCAACGATGCCCCGGCGCTCGCTGCCGCTTCTGTAGGGGTCGCAATGGGCGGCGGCACTGATGTCGCGCTTGATACAGCCGAAGCCGCGCTTCTCAAAAACCGCGTTTCAGGGGTCGCCGAGTTGGTCGTTCTGTCGCGCGCGACGCTGCGCAACATCTGGCAGAATATCACTCTCGCTCTCGGTCTGAAGGGCATACTGTTGTTCACGACCCTGTTTGGCGTCACCTCGCTTTGGATGGCCATTCTGGCCGATACCGGGGCAACCGTGCTGGTCACGATGAACGCGCTGCGCCTCCTGCGCTTTCGCGCAGCGATCCCTGCGGCCGCCGCCGCCATGGAGAATGATCGGCTCGCCGCGCGGAGACATTCCGGGACGGCAATTCTCGCTGCCAGGAGAAGCACATGAGACTTTTATCCCTTCCATTGATGCTGGCGCTTGCCGGCGCGGCCCCGCCTGTCGCGCTCGCGAATGACTATTCCGCCGGAAGCCTGACGATCGAACATCCATGGTCGCGCGCGACGCCGCCAATGGCGAGGGTCGCAGGCGGCTATCTGACAATCACGAACACGGGAGCGGAGCCCGATCGGCTCGTCGGTGCCTCGTCGCCAAGCGCCAAAAAGGTCGAGTTCCATGAATCGACCACTGAAGGGGGCATCGCGCGGATGCGGCCTCTGACAGACGGGATCGTGATCGAGCCGGGAGCCACCGTGGCGCTACAGCCAGGCGGCATGCACGTCATGTTCATTGAACCGGCGCAACCGCTAAAGGCCGGAGAAAGCTTCCCCGCCACCCTGCGCTTCGAAGGGGCTGGCGAAGTCCAAGTGGAGTTCATGGTCCAGCCCTTGGGTTCCGGCCAGACGCCGCACAAAGATCACCAGCCGGAACGGCAGAAATGATGCGCTTGAAGACGATCCGCACCGGCCTATGGATTGCGGTCGGGGTCGCTGCGCTTGGGCTCGCGTCGCATTCGACCGGGATACTGCCGCCGGGCGGTTTGGCGACACCTGAACCGCCGCAAATAGCCGACATTGGCGGGGCGTTTCGCCTCACGACCCATAGAGGTGAGACGCTGACCGACGCCGATATGGTAGGGAAGCCGCACGCGGTCTTCTTCGGCTTTACACATTGCCCAGAGGTCTGCCCAACGACGCTTTACGAACTATCAGTGCTCCTCGAAAAGCTCGGTCCCGCTGCCGACGGAATCACACCGCTATTTATCACCGTAGACCCGGAGCGGGACACGCAGGAAGTGCTTGCGCAGTATATGGAAGCCTTCGACTCGCGCATCATTGGGCTGACTGGAAGAATAGATGAAACGGCGGCAGCAGCCGACGCTTACAAGGCTTATTTCAAGAAGGTGCCGCTAAAAGATGGCGGCTACACGATGGACCACACCTCTGTCATTTATCTGATGAACAGCCAAGGCGAGTTCACCGGTACGTTAGATTTTCACGAAAAGCCGGAGGTGCGGCTTGCGAAGTTGAGGCGGCTCCTGAATAGTTGATCCCATGTTAGGCAACGAAAATGAAAAAATAGAAGACCAGTATACTGCACCTTGCGACACCACTCGGAATATGCCTGCCGCATCGGCCGGCCACGCGAGGGAAGCCGTAGAGTTTTCAAAGCTCCCGCTGCGGCGGCGGTAGTGCGGGCATCAAAGTGGGGAGGTCACGCTTCGCTCGCGATCGACCGAATTGTTGCCCTTCTCTGAGGTGTGAGGACCCAGCGCGCTTCGGCCATCGGTGGTCTACTGGCCGTCCCGCGCCAGACCCGAATCATGAGCATACCGTGCGGCTGCCGCTGAACCGGAGAGAGATTATAGCGCCGTCGGCCCCGACAGCAGGTCGGTATCAGCGCCCGCCGAGGCTGTCACCGACGCGATACTTCGCGCATTCCGCCCGACCTCGCTTGACAGCGGCCCCCTCGGCTTCATCAAGAGATAGCTGCCATCGCAGCTTCACCCGCATCCACCGCTCGATATAGTCGCACCAGAAGGCGCGGTTCGGCGGCATCCAATGCGCTGGGTCGCGGTCTCCCTTTGAGCGGTTGGCGCCAGCCAGAACAGCCACCAGGCTATCCGGCTCGCCGCGATCATTCGCATATGCCTGCCGCCGTTCTTCATCCCAGATGTCGGCACCGGATGCATGCGCTTCTCCAAGGGGCACCAGGTGGTCGATGTCGATCTGTTGGCGGTCGGTCATGACGGTGCCGGTGTATGGATCGATCCAAAGGGCGGAAATGACCGTCCAGCCGCGCTCTTCTAGCTGCGCGACCACCAAGCTCTCGGCAATCAGGACCTCCTCACGGGTGTCCTGGCAGTCGCCATTAGCATCGATCCAGTGGCGATACAGGGAACGATCATAAGGCTCCGCCGCGAGAGCGGGCGAGAGCAGCAGCATGAGCAGAACGACGATCGTGCATCGCATGCCGGCATCCTGAAGGGGTCGTCCCCAATCTGCGGGTGATCGCGGTCACCCCCACCTGCCGGCTCATAGCCGTGCGGGCACGCGCCACGCTGTCAGATGCAGCAGTTGCCACTGACCCAGCGCCGCTGGCGGCGATCCTGCGGGTAAGGTATCCCCATACACGCCTTTCCACCATACACGTCCCCCACTAAGCGCCCGGCCGATGGGAGCGTGGGCGAACCATTGGCTACGCTATGAGGGGACTGCCTTCAGAACGGCGTCATCGCCGAGGTGGTAGGCGAGTTCGATTTTCAGCGAGCCGTCGTCGAGCAGTTCGGCTGAGCCCTTGCCGCGAAACTCGTCACCTTCATCAACGGTCCCGGTGATCGAACTGGCGCACCTCTCAGAGACGCAGAAGAAGGCGCTCATCCTCGCCGACAACAAGCTCGCCGAGCGCGCCGGCTGGGACCTCGACCTGCTGGCGCTGGAGGTGGGCGAGCTCTCGGCGCTCGGTATCGACCTCGGCGCCATGGGCTTCGAGACGGCCGAGCTGAACGGTCTCTTCCGCGACCAGGACCCGCGCGAGGAGGACACGCCGGAGCTGCCGGCCGAGCCGGTGTCGCGTCCGGGCGATCTCTGGCTGCTCGGCCCGCACCGGGTGCTCTGCGGCGACGCCACGAGCGCTCAGGACGTCGCGCGGCTGCTGGACGGCGTAGTGCCGCAGCTGATGGCGACCGATCCGCCCTACGGCGTGAACTATGGCCCGGCGTGGCGCAACGAGACTGGTGCCGCGGCGACGAAGCGGACCGGCAGGTCCTGAACGACGACCGCGCCGACTGGCGCGCCGCCTGGGCGCTCTTCCCCGGTGCCGTCGCCTATGTGTGGCACGGCGCGCTGCACGCCGGCACGGTCGCCGACAGTCTCGTCGCCTGCGGCTTCGGCATCCGCGCGCAGATCATCTGGGCGAAGGAGCGCCTGGTGCTCTCGCGCGGCGACTATCACTGGCAGCACGAACCCTTCTGGTACGCGGTGCGCCGCAAGGCCGGCGGCGCCTGGGCCGGCGACCGAAAGCAAACGACGCTCTGGTCCATTCCGGGCCGCGATCAGGATGCCGCGACCGTGCACTGCACGCAGAAGCCGATGGAGTGCATGCGCCGGCCGATGCTCAACAACACAGCCCCCGGACAGGCCGTCTACGACCCCTTCCTCGCATCGGGCACCAGCGTCATCGCCGCGGAGACCTGCGGGCGCGCCTGCTTCGGCCTGGAGCTCGACCCGGCCTATGTCGACGTGATCGTCGAGCGATGGGAGCGCTTCACCGGCGGCACGGCACGGCTCCACGGCGAGGACGTCACCTTCAACGACCGCAAGGCTGCCCTGCCGGCGGAGCGCGGTCCGGCCGAGGCCGGCTGATGGCGTTCCGTCCGCCGCACCAGGCCGATCCCGTAGACCGGTGCCGGCTCGAACCGGCCTGCACACCGCTCGCGCTGCCGAAGGACTGAGCCGTGGGAAGGCCCTCGCATCTGCCCGGACCCGTCGAGCGCCGCCAGGTCGTGGCCATGGCGGGCTACGGCGTCCCGGAGGCGGACATCGCTATGGTGCTGCGCATCGACCCGAAGACGCTGCGCAAGCACTACCGCGACGAGCTCGACACCGGGCACATCCTGGCCAACGCCAAGGTGGCCAAGAGCCTGTTCCGCAAAGCGACGGGCGACCACCGCCAGTCGGTGACCGCCGCCATCTTCTGGCTGAAGGTGCGCGCCCGCTGGAAGGAGGTCCCACCGCAGGACGCCGACCGGCCCGAGCCGATCACCGAGATCGTCCTCACCTGGGCCGAGCCGGCCGAGCCGCCTCCCCGACGTCGGCGGCACGCTTCAAATCCCGCCACCATACGCTATCCGCTTGATAACGAATGGCTTCCGAGCAAACACCAAACGGTGGTTTGCAGTTTGAACGGAGGCCGGGATGAACCGGGCGATCGCCTACTACAGGGTCTCGACGCGCGCCCAGGGCCGCTCGGGGCTTGGATCGAGGCGCAGCGGGCGGCGGTGACGCGCTTCGCCGAGGCCGAGGGCATCGCCCTCGTTGCGGAGCATGTCGAGATGGAGAGCGGCAAGGGCACCGACGCCCTGCTGCGGCGACCGCAACTCCGGACGACACTGGACGCGGCCCGCAACGCCCGGTGCCCGGTCATCGTCGCCAGGCTGGACCGGCTCTCGCGGGACGTCGCCTTCATCTCCGGGCTGATGGCCCAGCGCGTGCCGTTCCTCGTCGCCGAGCTCGGGCTCGATGCCGACCCCTTCATGCTGCACGTCTACGCCGCACTCGCCGAGAAGGAGCGCCGGCTCATCGCCGACCGGACCAAGGCCGCCCTGACCGCACGCAAGGTCCGCGATACGAAGCTCGGCAACCCGACGAACGCCCCGCCGCGGCCGCCCTGGGACGCGACGTGCAGGTCTGCGAGGCCGACCGGTTCGCCGCCAACGTGCTGCCGGTGATCCGCGCCATCGAGGCGGCCGGCATCGTCAGTCTTCTCGGCACCGCCGCAGCGCTCGACGCCCGCGGCATACCCAGCGCACGCGGCGGACGCTGGCAGGTCTCCAACGTCAAGAACGTCCTCAGGCGGCAGGTGGCCGGCTGAGCGGCTTTGTTAGGCGGGAGGAACGGCAAGTCCTATAAAAGAGCCGCCACCAGCGACCGAGAAGCCCATTGCCGGCGCAGCTTCTTGAGCGGATCGGACAGGTGCTCAGCGCCCTAATGGGCGAGCCTTGCGGCAGCAAGAAGAACTCCGGCGCAGACCGCGATCACGCCGCGCCCCCGATCTCATCTCTGACGTTGCACATTAC
>Ga0114916_1001086_pt1 | contig 16174 bp, 13 predicted proteins | sample MalvirAntarct_66_FD_83501 | JGI IMG/M metagenome (GOLD analysis project Ga0114916, IMG submission 83501) | Marine viral communities from the Global Malaspina Expedition - Malaspina viral metaG Antarct_66 | ecosystem: Environmental > Aquatic > Marine > Oceanic | place: West Anvers Island... | reverse complement strand
CTAGTTTAGTAGTAGCATTATTTGCTACAAGTCTGTCCTATGGCCAAGTGATCATTGAAGATAGCCCAGCGGAAGAAGTGGCAATGGTAAAGGCAGATACGGTAACCAGCTTCAAACGTTATAAAGCCGAAGGTGTAAGCGCTGTAGTTGGTGAGTTTGTTATATTGGATAGCGATATCGATAAGAGTTATATTGAGTTTCAGGCACAAGGTATTTCTATAGAAGGGATTACGCGCTGCCAGTTATTGGGGAAACTCATGGAAGATAAATTGTACGCACACCACGCCAAGATTGATAGTATTTTAGTGGCTGACGCCGAAGTGAATCAGCAAATTGATCAGCAATTGGCTTATATGGTGAGCGAATTAGGTAGTGAAGAAAAAGTAGCGAAATATTATAGAAAAGACAATATTGCTGACCTTAGGAAAGAGTTGTTTCAAGTCAACAAAACATTGAAACTTGCTAGCGAAATGCAACGTAAGATTGTAGGGGAAGTAGAAGTTACTCCCGAAGAGGTAAGATCTTTCTTTTACGATATCCCAGAAGAGGATCGCCCTGTTTTTAGTGCTGAACTAGAAGTTGCTCAAATTGTTATTGAACCAGAAATCACGAAAGAAGCAGAAGAAGATGTGATTTCACGTCTAAATCAAATGCGTATAGATGTTGTTGAAAATGGTTCTAGCTTCGCAACCAAGGCAGTACTTTATTCGAAGGATGGAAGTGCTAAGAAGGGCGGTGTGATAGCAGGAATTAAAAGAAACTCTCCGTATGCAAAAGAATTTAAGGATCAAGCGTTTTCTTTATTGGAAGGAGAAGTAAGCGAGCCGTTTGAAACTGAATTTGGATACCATATTCTTCAGGTTGATAAAATTAGAGGACAAGAAGTGGATGTAAGACATATCATTCTTTTTCCGGCAGTTTCGCAAGCAACATTAGACGCTGCAAAAACAAGAATTGATAGCATACGTACTAATATTTTAGATGAAAGATATACGTTTGCGGAAGCGGCTATAGCATTCAGTACAGAGACTGAGACACGCAACAATGGTGGACAGTTAGTAAACCCAGTTACGTTTGATACTCGTTTTGATTTAACAAAGATGGATCCTACATTAAGTGCGCAGGTTTATAATCTCAAACAAGGGGAGACATCACCAGTATATACAGATCGTGATTATACAGGTAAAACAAAATTTAAGTTGCTTACCGTAACAAATCGCCATGACGAGCACAAGGCGGATTATGTGAGCGATTATGAAAAAATAAAGGAATTGGCTATCAAGCAAAAACAGATTAGAGCTATTGAAAAGTGGCAGTCTAAAAAGATAAATGACACATATATTAGTGTAAACGAAGATTATACAGATTGCACTTTTTCTAGCAATTGGCTTAAAAAATAAACACGTACCAACCTATGTCAGACGTTGCAGCAGTAGAACAGCTAGTTTCCAAATATGAGGCGCTCCGCCAAGAAATTAAAAAAGTAATTGTCGGACAAGATGATGTAGTTGAAGAAGTATTACTTGCCATATTCTCAGGGGGTCACGCATTATTAATTGGTGTCCCTGGATTGGCTAAAACATTACTTGTAAATACCGTTGCTCAGGCGCTGGGATTACAATTTAAACGAATTCAGTTTACACCAGACTTGATGCCGAGTGATATCTTAGGCTCAGAAATTCTTGATGAGAATCGTAATTTCAAATTCATCAAAGGACCAATCTTCGGGAATATTATTTTGGCTGATGAGATTAACCGTACACCACCTAAAACACAGGCTGCATTACTAGAGGCCATGCAAGAGCGTTCGGTAACGGTGGCGGGACATAATTATAAGCTTGATTTGCCTTATTTCGTACTAGCGACGCAAAATCCTATTGAGCAGGAAGGAACCTATCCACTTCCGGAAGCACAACTAGACCGGTTTATGTTTGCTATTAATTTGGACTACCCTTCTTTTGCTGAAGAAGTAGAGGTGGTAAAAACAACAACAACAGGAACAAACGAAACTGTAAACCCGTTATATAGTGCACAAGAAATCATTGATTTTCAGCAATTAATAAGACGTATTCCTGTAGCCGATAATGTTGTGGAATATGCTGTCACCTTGGTGGGTAAGACCAGGCCAAAAAGTCAGGCAGCTCCAGAAATTGTAAAAAACTATATTGATTGGGGCGCGGGACCGCGTGCTTCTCAAAATTTAATTTTAGGCGCAAAAGCATACGCGGCATTGCATGGTAAGTTTTCGCCAGATATTGAAGACGTACAACGAGTAGCAACAGGGATTCTACGCCATAGATTGATTAAGAACTACAAAGCAGAAGCAGAAGGGCTTAGTATTGAGGAGATCATTAGTAGTTTGTTTTAATCCCCATATCATTCCAATCATTGTTTTCCTTTTTGGTATCTTCGTTTTGAACGAATAAATTGCTTCCTTGAGAATAGATTACTCAAAAAGAATTTTCGGATTAGACCTGATGCGCTTTACGGCTATTATGTTCGTCTTAATCAACCATGCTATTTGGAATTTTCCTGATGCTGAAGGGCCAGTGTTTTTCGTGATGAAGAACGTAGGCTACTTAGGCGTTGAATTGTTCTTTGTGCTGAGTGGTTTTCTTATTGGACGCATTCTATTTAAAATTTTTACTTCTGAAGACTCTAGTGGTGCAAGTCTCAGGTATTTCCTAATTAGACGCTGGTTTAGAACCTTTCCAGCTTATTTCTTGGCGCTGGTCATCAATATAATGATAGTGCTTTGGGTAGGAAGGGACTTGCCAAAAACAATTTGGTTATATTTTGGATTTCTTCAGAATACACACGTCGCGATGGATTTATTCTTCACGGAATCATGGAGTTTGCCTGTTGAAGAGTTTGCCTATGTTTTAGGCCCATTATTACTTTACCTAACACTGTTTATGAAGACCAAAATATCTAAGGCGAAACAATTCTTAGTTATTACACTTGGCATCATAGCATTTTTTACAATGACCAAGTTTATTTACAATTTAAATACCGAAACGTTTTCCATGCACCAATGGAATAAGGAGTTGAAGGCAGTAGTTCTTTATAGAATTGATGCAATTTATTACGGCGTACTAGCTGCCATCCTATCTTTGGTTAAACCCGAATTATGGGAACGCCGCGCCTCGCTATTGTTAAAAATAGGAGCGGCGCTCTTTTTCGCATCACAACTAGTATTTCAGACAGTACCCCCAGAAAGTTATGCTTTTCAGTCCATCTTAAACCTGCTTTATTTGCCAATTATATCAATTAGTATAGCACTTTGCCTACCATTTTTATCGCAGCTTAAAACAACCAAGTCATTTATTCTAAAGCCGATTACCGTAATAAGCATAATTAGCTAATCGATGTACCTTTTACATTACTCTATTGTACTACAAGTCATGCGACAATTTGTAGTGATTGAGGCGATGTCCACATTAGAAAAATGCCTGTTGTCTTTTGCCTACATTAGCGTCACAACCATACTAGCTTATTTTTTGTACCGTTTCTACGAAAAACCAATGATGGATATACGTGACAGACCTTTCTTCCGAAAGAGCATAAAAAGCTGAGACTTGCCAATTTGATAATTTTCACTAGTCAAAATTACGATATTCTCAAAATATATTAAACAAAACAGGTTTTTATTACGTTATATTCAAAGATTATCTATTTTCGTTAAGCATTTTTAAAAGATATTAATATTTTGTACTTTTGCAATCCTTAGTGAACCAAAAAACCCACATATGGCATTCGATATTGACATGATTAAAAAGGTATATAGCCAGATGGCCGAGCGTGTAAATAAAGCACGTGAAGTTGTTGGTAAGCCACTTACACTTTCAGAAAAAATACTATATAGTCACCTATGGGATGGCATGCCAACTGAGGCGTTTACTAGAGGTAAGGATTATGTAGATTTCGCGCCAGATCGTGTTGCTTGTCAGGATGCCACAGCTCAAATGGCTTTACTGCAATTTATGCAGGCTGGGAAGAAAACGGTGGCGGTTCCAACAACGGTTCATTGTGATCACCTTATTCAAGCAAAGCAGGGAGCGGTGGCCGATTTAAAACGTGCCAATGATACGAGTAGTGAGGTTTTTGACTTCTTAGGGTCAGTTTCTAATAAATATGGAATTGGATTCTGGAAACCTGGTGCTGGGATTATTCACCAAGTTGTATTAGAAAATTATGCCTTCCCTGGTGGAATGATGATTGGAACAGATTCTCACACGGTGAATGCTGGTGGATTAGGGATGGTTGCCATTGGAGTAGGAGGAGCGGATGCGGTTGATGTGATGGCAGGAATGGCTTGGGAACTAAAATTCCCGAAACTAATTGGAGTTAGATTAACAGGAAAATTAAGTGGCTGGACTGCGCCAAAGGATGTAATCTTGAAAGTAGCAGAAATTCTAACCGCTAAGGGAGGAACAGGAGCTATTGTTGAGTATTTTGGATCCGGAGCCACGTCTATGTCGTGTACTGGAAAAGGAACCATTTGTAATATGGGGGCTGAAATTGGAGCTACTACTTCTACTTTTGGCTATGATGAATCCATGGAGCGTTATTTACGTGCTACGGAAAGAGAAGATGTAGCAGATGAAGCAAATAAAGTAAAAGAACACCTTACTGCAGATCCTGAAGTGTACGCAAACCCGGAGCAGTATTTTGATCAATTGATTGATATCAATTTATCTGAATTGATGCCAATGCTAAACGGACCTTTTACGCCAGATTTAGCAACGGTTGTTGGAACTATGAACGAAAAGGCTACAGCTAACGGATGGCCGTTGAAAGTAGAGTGGGGCTTGATTGGGTCTTGCACCAATTCTTCATATGAAGATTTGTCTCGCGCTGCGTCTATCGCACAACAAGCTCTGGATAAGGGAATTAAAATGAAATCGGAATTAGGGATTAATCCAGGTTCTGAACAGGTTCGTTATACTGCCGAACGGGACGGAATTTTAGGCATCTTTGAGACATTAGGCGCAAAAATATTTACGAATGCCTGCGGACCATGTATTGGCCAGTGGGCACGTTATGATGACCCAAAAAATGCACCTAAAAACAGTATTGTTCATTCATTCAACAGAAACTTTGCGAAGCGTGCCGATGGAAATCCAAATACACATGCCTTTGTAGGATCTCCGGAATTAACCGCAGCTATTGCACTTTCTGGACGTTTGGATTTCAATCCAATTACAGATGCGTTGATTAATGAAAATGGTGAAGAAGTGATCCTCGATGAGCCTACAGGATGGGAATTACCACCAAAAGGATTCGAAGTGAAGGACAATGGCTATGACGCGCCGGTTGAAGATGGTAGCAGTGTAATAGTTGCCGTAAGTCCTACGAGTGAGCGTTTGCAGTTGTTAACGCCGTTTGAGCCTATCAAAGATAGCGAGGTACAGGGAATGAAATTACTTATCAAGGCCTTTGGTAAATGTACTACAGATCATATTTCCATGGCAGGTCCTTGGTTACGTTATAGGGGTCATTTAGATAATATATCGAACAACTGTTTGATTGGGGCGATAAATGCTTACAATAAGAAAACAAACTTCGTAAAGAACCAATTAGATGGTGATTATGGTGGGGTGCCAGATACACAGCGTGAATATAAAAAAGCCGGTGTCTATACCATTGTAGTGGGTGATCATAATTACGGTGAAGGGTCTTCTCGTGAGCATGCAGCAATGGAGCCGCGATTCTTAGGGGTTGCTGCCGTATTAGTAAAATCTTTTGCACGTATACACGAAACAAATTTGAAGAAACAAGGGATGTTAGGTCTTACGTTTGCTAATGAAGCTGATTATGACCTAATCCAAGAAGATGATACCTTTAATTTAATTGATATCGCAGATTTTGCGCCAGGGAAACCACTTGCTATTGAAGTTGTACATGCCGATGGAAGTAAAGACATAATTATGTCGAATCATACCTATAACCATGCTCAAATTGAGTGGTACAGAAATGGTAGTGCGTTGAACCTAATTAAAAAGGGAAACGCTTAATAGAACTAATTTGAAGTTCAAAAACTCTCGCCTTATAGCGGGAGTTTTTTTATACAGAGAAGTTTTGATCTAAATAATCCCCCATTTTGTCAATGTCCTCTTTCGAAGTGAGATCGGGAACATGTTCCTTAAAAGGAATCCCGCGCATCGCCTTGGGGTTATCCTTGCACATGTTTAAAATAGCAGTAGGTAATTCTTTCTCATCTCTTTCTTGGTGCAACGGACAGTTTTGTAAATAAGCATATATAAGACTCCCATTAAACTTGAAAATATTCATGCTCACGCGGTACGTTCCATGAACGTCTTGATAGTGTTTTATTTCTGAAGGTTCAGGCTTTTCTATGAAATTTGACACAAAATCATCTGGGTCTAGTTGTACCAGTGCAAAACGTGAAATTCGTTCCATTGAGAATAAAAGACCATCCCTGTCATAACTTATAAATGCGTTGATATCTGCGTTTTTCCGAAGTGCTTCAAGCGCTTTTACTGAATACAAATTATCAGCATTACAAACCGTGAAAGCTTGATTTTTTAACTTCGGAAATTGCTCCATCGCTTGTAATACAGCATCTGCTGTTCCTGAGGGCTTTATTCTTTCCTTCGGAATTGACTGCGTTGCATAACTAATTTGTAAGCCTTCAAACGTATTTCCATAATGCTTCTTAAATGCGGAAGCTTGCGCACCAACAACTAAGATAACGTCAGTATAAGCAGCTCTTTTTGCATGTAGCAATAAAAAATCGAGTAATGGTCTATTGTTGCTTCCCACACCAATGAGAGCTTTGCTGAGTGAATTTGCAGCATTAATTTTTTCTTCCGAAAGTGAATTGGTTGCATCACTTTGTTTCATTCTAGAGGAGGCTCCAGCTGCTAATATTACTAATGTACTATGCATCAATTTGTACTTGTTCCTTGGTTTACATAAACAGGATAAGCATCTTTTCCTCCTGCAAGTTTTATCGCTTCTGCAACAGCCTCCATTTTATGGGGTGGGCAAAGCGCTACAATACTGCCTCCAAGTCCAGAACCTACTATTTTTGCGCCATAAGCACCTGCCTCTAGTGATGCTTCGATCATCTTATCTATCACCGGAAGGGTTAGCTTCAAATTGTTTTTAAGCACTTCATGATGCGCATTCATAAGGCTTCCTAAGCGTTCTGCATTTGGCTCGTCCTTTTTAAATTCTACATAGGCCTGTTTCGTAATTGAATGATTTTTAATAGCTCCGTAGAAATAAGGTGCCAATTCCTTCGGAAGGAATCTAGAATGTGCCTCAGCATCATGCAAAGAGGCATGTTCCAATTTAAAGTTGGGATCTTTCTCTTTTACAATTGCAATTGCTTCTTCGGCCATGCGTCTTTTAGATTGTAAAAGGCCTATAGTCTCTTTAGGTTTGCCGCTTTCCCCTAAAACCAAACCGTCCAATTGATTGCCAATTATTTCATAGGAAGCATCTTCGCTTGTATCAATATAAACGATATCACCAATGGCAATGCTATATTGATCCATACGTCCTCCAGGTGAATTATGCGCTACCACTTCGGCTTGATATGCCATCTGAGCTATTTGTTGTGATGGCGGCTCTTGATTTAAGTTGAATGCTTTCAGTAAAAAATGGATCCAAGCAACTACAATGGCAGAAGAACTCGATACACCGGCATTTATTGGAAGGTCGCTTGTAAAGCAAACGTCATAGCCCATATTTGGCTCCATCCCATTTGCCCTTAAGGTTTCGAGGCCAGAAGCAAAATAATCTTCTTTGGCATAGCTATCAAATCTTTCACTAATAGGGATAATACGCTCCTGTCCAATATCCGGTAGTGAAATCCGAAAAACAGCCTCCCCGTTTTCTTGAGCAGTTAATGTCACTGAACGATTAAAGGCACAGGCAATTACAGGTAGCCCCAAATAATCTTGATGGTCACCGAACAGACAAATCCTGCCTGGTGTTTTTATGTTTATTTGTGATGGTTCGCTCATTAATAGCTAGCGTTAATCCAATTATAGGGTTGACGTTTCACCCAGTTTCCACGAGTGAAATCTGGAAAATCTTGTGGTTCCCCATTGTTTGCAATAGAAGCTTCACTTAGGGGGGTAATAGCACTCCATGCCGCTGCATCATAGGCATCCATTGGTGGGGCTATATTCTTTTTAGCTGATTCCACAAAGGCCTGTAGTACAAAAAAGTCCATGCCGCCATGACCAGAATCTGCGGCATATGTACCATACTTGGCCCACAATGGATGGTCATATTGCTTTAACCATTTGCTAGCATCATCCCAGCGATGTGATTTTTCGGATTTGCCTTCGAGATAAATTCTGTTGCCATCCACTTCCCAAATGCCTTCGCTTCCTTGAACTCTAAATCCAAGGGAGTAGGGGCGCGGTGAATTACAATCATGTGTTACAATTATAGTTTCTCCGTTGGCAGTGTCAATTGTTGAGGTAATGATATCTCCTTGTTTGAATTTTAGTTTTGCATTTGGATGGTCTTCACCACCGTTTTTAACAATATAATTGTGAATACCAACACCTTTAGTTGCATGCGAAGTCATGGAAACAAATCTATTTCCTCGATTGATGTTGCACATGGTCGCAATGGGTCCAACGCCATGCGTAGGGTAGACGTCTGCGTTTCTTAAAAGCGAATGTTGTGTGCGCCAGGCCGATTCAGAAATTCCTTTTTCACCGAATTCTACGCCTTTTCCATAAGCTGTTTTTCCATCATTAAGCTTAACAAAACGCAAGTCGTGTTGATAGCCACATCTGAAGTGTAACAATTCGCCAAACATATTTTGTTTTACCATATTAAGCACGGCCATGATATCTCTTCTGTAGCAAACGTTCTCAAGAATCATTAGATGGCTTCCCGTTTCTTCGTGGGTGTTTACCAAATCCCAGCATTCTTCCATGGTGTTAGCGGCTGAGACTTCAAGCCCCGTATACTTGCCAGCTATCATAGTGTCTTTAGCCATCCTTGTATGCCACAGCCATGGCGTTGAAATGATAACGGCGTCTACTTCAGATAATGCAAGTAAATCACGATAGGCATAATCTCCATTGGAGAATACCTTTGGTTTTGGTTGCCCTGCCTTAGAAATCATTTCTAAGGCGAGGGTGTTGCGTTTTTTGTCAATATCACAAATGGCAACTACATTTACATCATCTCTTAGTAAGGAATTATTCAAGTGATTGGTTCCTCGAAGACCAACACCTATAAATGCAATGTTTAGCTTTTCTTTGGTTCCATTGTTGGCTCCAAATGCTAATTGAGGGGCAAGTGTAATTCCAAGACCTGCGACCGCTGTCTGTTTAACAAAATCTCTTCGTGAACTCATAGGTTGGTAATTTGATTTTTGTTTTAATGGCTTCCTGACAAATTTAGGATAATTACTACTGCAATGCATCTGGGTTAAATGTAGCGGTTTTTATAGCGAAATGCAATGGCAAATGCCCGTTAAAAATGCAGTGAGTCTATCGGGATTCTTCGGTTTTGTTAAATTCAATTGTGGTGATTCGAAAATTAAGATTTGCGATATGTAAGAAGTTAGTAATCTTCACGACCTAACCATAGCTTGCCGCTAAGCTTGATTTATCATGCTTAGGTGTGTTTAAAGTTTTTTATGAAAAAGAAAATTTAATACGGTATGCATCTTTTTGTTAGTTTGAGGGCGCGAACAGGCAGTATGCAGGTAGCGCCCTTCTTTTATCTTTGTTTATCCGAATTACTTACTTTTAAATAATGAATAAACTCAAGCCTTTTTTGAAAAAAAACTGGAACAATATTTTGTTCGCTTTGGTAATTGTGGTGCTATTATTTCTGCAAACAAATATGCCTTTTCAAGTGTTTGTTCAAAAACTAGTGGCTTTTAGTCCTTCAGAATTGGATGCAGAAGAGCAAGTTGATATCGCCAATTATTCTTGGGAGTTAAAAAAACTTGAAGGCGGAGTTCAGTCCTTGGAAGCTTCCGAAGGAAAGGTGGTTATTGTTAATTTATGGGCAACCTGGTGTCCGCCCTGTGTGGCCGAAATGCCATCGATGCAAGCTCTTTATGATGCTTATGGTGATCAGGTAGATTTCTATTTTGTGTCTGCGGAAGAAAAGGGCCGACTCACGAAATTCCTTCAGAAAAATAAATACAAGCTACCTATATATAAAGAGGCTTCAAAGGCACCTGAGATATTTAGGGTGACTACCATACCCACCACCTTTGTTATTTCTAAAAAAGGAAAACTGATTATGAAAACTACGGGTGCCGCAGATTGGAATAGTGAAAAGGTGCACGCGGTTCTCGATAAACTCCTCGCAGAATAATTGTGGTTGTAAATTAATTGCTCGTTCCTTACTGCAGAATCAGCGTATGCTAATAACTATTTGTCCTAGGTGATAGCGCGTTTGTTCAATTTCTCCTTGATATATGAAATCAGATTGCCGCGTTCCACATCCTGCTGTACTTTTTTCCGCCATTCGTCGCGATCGCTAATATCTGTTTCTTGTCTTCCTAAAACGAGATCCTTTACAGATACCATTCCACTTTCCATTTCGTTTTCACCAATCATGATTGCGAGCGGACAATTTCTTTTATCAGCATAGGAAAATTGCTTTTTCATGTTCTTTTGCTGACCGTAGAAGATTTCGGTTTCAATACCTTCCTGTCTTAATTCACGAGCTATTTTTTGATACTCTGGCATCAGTTGATCATCAAAAACAGCAATAAATACAGGTCCTTGAATTTCAGTTTTCGCTTGTTCTGTGAGTAGTAATAATTCTGCTAAGCGATCAACACCAATAGATGCACCGGTTGCTGGCACTTGAATTCCGTTGAGTTGTTCAACCAAACCGTCATATCTTCCGCCACCACAAATAGAACCTACTTTACGTTTTCTGCCTTTTTTGTCCTTATAGGTTTGAAGTGATTCCACTTCAAAAATAGGTCCGGTGTAATACGCCATTCCACGAACGAGTGTAGGGTCAAAAATGATACGATCTTCGTCGAAATTCAACTTGGTTAAAATGTCATTGATTGTTTCCAATTCTGCTACGCCCTCTTCACCAATTTCTGAACCCGTCAAATGGCTTTTAAGCTTTTGTAAAATGGTAAGTCGGTCTTCTGTAGAAATGAACATATCAATGTAGAACATGATCTTATCAATGATGGCTTGATCTAGATTTAATCCATTTATGATAGCACCAGATTTGTCTTTTCTTTCCTTTCCTAGTTCTGCTTCGAGTCCGTCACGGCCAATTTTATCAAACTTGTCGATAATTCTCAAGATGTTCTGCTCATCGTCCTCGGTAGCAACACCAGTACTTTGCAGTAAACCTTTTAGTATTTTTCGGTTGTTAACTTTAATAATATAAGAAGATCGCTCAAGACCAATAGCCTCAAGTGCTTCAGATAAAATCATGCAAACCTCTGCATCTGCAGCAATATTTCGTGTTCCAACTGTGTCAAAATCTAATTGCCAAAATTCTCTGAATCTTCCTGGATCGAGTTTTGCTTCGTATCTAAAAACGGGTCCGTATTGGAAACGTCTAAATAAAGGTGCATTGGTAGCGGTTAAATCACCTTTGATGCTATTCAACCAAAGCTTTTCAGCATAATGTCTAGCTAATGGAGCCGTTAAGTCATAACGTAAAGCTAGGTGATGATTTTCCATCACAACGACATCAAATTCATCTTTTAAATCTTTTCCAATCTCATTAAGAACGGGTTCTTTTTCCGGATTTCTGAAGGAATAAACGCCCTGTTCAATAGTGTCTGAATCCGGCATGTATTTACCGAGATTGTCGGCATATTCAATCACAGGAGTGTCCCAATGCTCAAAGCCGTATAGTTTGTAAACCGCGCTAGCTGCGTCTACGATATGTTGTCTTATACGAATGAGATTAGGGTCAATATCCCGAAAACCTTTAATTTTTCTAGGTACAATTCCTCTTTGTTTACTCATGTGACTGATTTTAAAAAGATATAAAGACAAAAAAGCATCAACAATAAATGATGATGCTTTTTGTACCGCCTATGAGACTCGAACCCATGACCCCTGGTACCACAAACCAGTGCTCTAACCAACTGAGCTAAGGCGGCATTTTGGTTGGCAAAGGTAATCATCTTTTCAATTATTTTTAACACTAAATTCTCTTTTTTTTTATGCTGCTTTTATTTTGATTTGTTCTTGCCGCAGCTAGCGTCGTTTGACGCGTACTATAATTTAAAACACCTTCATTTTCAGGGAATTAAAAATACAAAACAAGATGGTAAGAGCCTAAATTTCTATTAAAGTTATAAGGAATATATTTCTTGACTTTGGGAACATTCAAGTTCTTGGGAACCAAAGCAATTTGAAATTCCGACAAGGGTTACTTTATATTCCTTGGCGCTACCCCGCTGTGCAGTAGGGGCTTCTGTTTTTTTTAAAGGTTGCGATTGTATCAAGGATTCAATAGCATGTTCCTCACTTTTATTTTCAATTACCATAGGCCTTGGGGCCTATGTGTTGTTAGCCAATAGAAATTAGCGTTTAAAGAAAGTCATTTAGGCCTATTTGAAATTTGTAGGGCATTAAAAAAATTAAATAGTTACAGGTCTTTTGTATAACGCGCTTGCATTGCTTCACGGGTTTCTGGGGTTTCGGTAGATTTGAGTTGGTCGTTTAGCATACGGCCAATAGACGGGAAGTTGTTTGGGTCTTTTTGGCTTTCTGCAGCCCATAATTTGGAGCGCATAAATGCCTTGGCACAGTGTAAGAACACTTCTTCGAGTTGCACCACAATACAGGAGATTGGCGGTCTGGCCTCATCAGTAAAGCTGGCAAGGACATCAGGTGATGTAGTGAGGGTTGCGGTACCGTTTAGGCGTAAGGTTTCATCAATACCAGGAATCATGAATAAGAGTCCGATGCTAGCTGTTTCTAAAATATTACTAATACTATCAACGCGGTTGTTTCCTTTATAATCGGGTATTAGGATTTCGGTATCTGAAACAATTTTTACGAAGCCTGATCCACCGCCTCGGGGAGAAGCGTCCATTGTGCCAGTTTTGCTAACGGTTGCTAATACTACAAATGGAGATTCCTTAATGAAATTCTTGCTGTGTTTTTCTAAGGCAGTTAAAACTTTGATCTTGGCGCGTCCTTTAGGTTCTTTGTAAATTTCGCGTAGTTGTGCGTCCGAAGCAATTTTCATAGTACTAGGATTAAGTACCCAAAGTTCGTTCTTTTTCTTGAACTTAATTTTATCTAGGCATTATTTTTTCCGTCTGAATAGTTACTCGCACTACATTTTTTACTAATATTACTATGAAATTTACTTTCTACCCCACGTGGAATTTTGAAATCTCATACCAATGAATACGAATGTATCAAATGCCGAAACCTTTAAGCAAGAATTAGCATGGTTCCAGGATTTTATTGCTTTACGAACCAAAATTACGTTTGAGAAACAAGAAGTAGAGGCTTCCATCTTAATGTTAACGCCTCCTGATGTATCGGGGCAGACGTCTTCTTATGCAAATTTTGTAAATAGTTATGAATTTAGCATCGCCGAAAGACTCGTATTAATTTTAGCCCTTGTTCCGCACATAAAACCGGAAGCACTTGATTTTCTGTTTTTGAAAAATACGTTGTACGATATTCCTTTTACTGAATTTGGAGGTGTAAGGAATGACAAGCATAAAGGATATATGCCAACAGGACAAACCGCGCTATTTTTATTAGCAGGTTCAGATTTAGAAAAGCGCTTTGATTTATTACATATTTTTAAAAATGAGCATGCGTTTGCTTTAGATGGAATTTTGACTCTAGGGGATGTAGATAGCCATATTCCAGATGAATTTGGCGCTATTGTGATGGCTCCAGAGTTTGTTTCCTTATTGGTTACTGGGGAAATTTTGAAACCAAATTTTAATGAGCATTTTCCTGTAAAACTAATAACAACCGAGCAAGGCTGGGATGATTTGATGGTAAGCCAAAGTTTATTACAAGGGCTGGACGAAATAAAAGCGTACAACGCTCATGGTAAGAGTTTAAAGGATAATTTTGATTTTGGAAGTAGAATTAAACCTGGGTGTAACGTCCTTTTTACGGGACCTCCGGGGACTGGTAAAACGCTTGCGGCAAGCTTATTAGGAAAGGCATGTGAGGTTGATGTTTACAAGGTTGATTTGGCAATGGAGGTGTCTAAATACATTGGTGAAACCGAGAAAAACCTAGAGCGCATTTTTGATAAGGCCAAAGGGAAAGATTGGATTTTATTTTTTGACGAAGCTGATGCGCTCTTCGGAAAGCGGAGTAGTGCGTCTAATGCAAATGACCGCTTTGCAAAGCAAGAGGTTTCCATTTTATTACAACTAATGGAAAGGTTTAACGGACTTGTGATAATGAGTTCAAATTTTAAAAATAATATAGACGAAGCCTTCTTTAGGCACTTTCAACTTGTGTTAGATTTTGAGAAACCAGATGGTCATCAGCGCATGCTCTTGTGGCAAAAATCTAAAACGAATGAATTTGAGTATGAAGCTAAAGTGGATTTGGAATTATTAGCCAAGAAATATGAGCTCACGGCTGCGTCAATAATAAATACATTGCATTACTGCTTATTAAAATGTTTGAATCGTGGAGATCGAACCATCTTGTTACACGATATTATGAAGGGAATAAAAATTGAAATGCGCAAAGAAAGGAAAAGCATAATGAGCTAATTGGGCTTACCTTTTTGATTTTGGACTGGTATAATATGCGACGATAATAGTGTCAGAGACTTCTTCTTTTTTGCGCTGAAATTTCTGGATTGCTGTTTGTTGTCTTGGCCGTTATAACCCTTATGACTGGTATTTTTTTAGCGCCATGGATAGATGCTATTGGGGGGTCAAATGACGGAAACGAAGGGTATGATGTGATTGTCATTATAATCTTCGTCGGAATACTATTAGGATGGTTTATTCGAAATTCAATTATGCGCGGAAAACGTGTAAAACCTAATCAGCCTTGACTAAAGTCTAAGCAATATACGAGAAATATAAAATGGACATTATTATTAGATATGATAGAGGAAATCCAATCTTGAACAGACGTATCAGTTTGTTTTTCCCTTGTTCATTTTCATCTGGGTGCACTTGGTGATTAATAACAACAGCAATAATTCCTAAGAATATGAATATGTAACAAACTATAATAATATATTCAATAAATGTATTATACGGTAATTTCGGTAAGATTGAAGCGGAATAGAAATTAAACGCCACAACGGTTAGCATAAGGGTGAAACCAATACTAATCTGCGAGGCGAATTCCTTGATCCAAAAAATAACAAAGGAAGCTAGAATGATAATTAATAGTGGAAATATTACTTGCCATAAATAATAATCATATAGTCTTTTTGCTTTCACTTCAAATACAGCTCTACTGAAGGTGCTCTTTTCATGCCCTATATGTTGCAGGTGATCATAGTCTTTTTCTTCAATCCTCGAATCAGGTCTCAAAACCTCCCAATCATCACCGATGTGCTCATTTTTAGCACGCCGCGGAAATAATTTCGGACTCGTGAATATAACTTGATGAATGTCATATGAAAATGGTTCCATATAAAGCACAAATGTTTGTGTATCAAAAGGAAAACGTCTGTAATTCATCTGCGCATGAAAGGTTCCAAAAAAGCGTTCAGTATAAACTACTTTCCCGTCTGGATGGACTGTAATTTGCATATTTGGGGTGTCTTGTTCACCTTGTATATTTATAAGCTCACAAGCGGGAAACCAGATCGACGAATCAATCAACTGTTGCGCTCGGCTGTTTTCGTAAACTTTGGCGACGGCAAAAGTATCTGACGGCAGTGCTCTCAAACGCTCGTCACACCAAGTTAGTACTAAGTAACCATCAGTTTGATACGTTTCATCTACCGAGTTAATATTGTAAATTTTGTTTATTCGGACGGTTATCGATACCTCAACTGGGTCACCATCTCTTGGTGGAAGAGTCGTAACTTGCCCAAATATATTGCTGCTAAATAAGAGCAACATACTAAAAAATGTTAAAAGCTTAACTGTCTTCCGAACGGGACTGGAAACACCACAAAAAATCGTATTAATCATTTTCACCTAATTAGAATGACACGGCGTTATCAGCATTTGAATATGCCATTTTAAAACACGCTATAAAAT
>Ga0114916_1001085_pt1 | contig 16176 bp, 9 predicted proteins | sample MalvirAntarct_66_FD_83501 | JGI IMG/M metagenome (GOLD analysis project Ga0114916, IMG submission 83501) | Marine viral communities from the Global Malaspina Expedition - Malaspina viral metaG Antarct_66 | ecosystem: Environmental > Aquatic > Marine > Oceanic | place: West Anvers Island... | reverse complement strand
GCCCGCTCCGTCCTCGTCAACGCCGGCACACTCGACGGCGTGCAGCAGAAGCAGAGCGTCCTGTCGGCCGAGGGGCTGGTCGGGCGGGTCGTCCAGGTCGGCCAGCGCTCGGCGCGCGTCCTGCTCATAACCGACCTGAACTCGCGCGTCCCGGTGGTCGTGGGCGACCGGCGGCTGCACGCCATCCTGGTCGGCACCAACGGCGACAGACCGGTACTGCGATACTTCGTCGGCGACGACGAGGTGGCCGACGGCGATTTCGTCATGACGTCCGGCCAGGGGGGCGTCTTCCCGCCGGGCCTGCCCATCGGCACGGTCGTGCGCCAGGGCACCGACTCCGGCGACAACGCCGAGGTCATGCCGCTGATCGACTGGCACCGGCTGGAGTTCGTACGGATCGTCGACTTCAGCGGCGGCCTGGTCACGGATTCCGGGGCGCTTCGCTGAGATGCCGCAGACGATCTGGCAGAAGCTCGATCGCTGGATGCGCCTGTCCACGCCGTTCGTACTGGGCCTGATGCTGGCCATCGTCGCGGTGCTGCCCTGGCCGCTGCCGGGTGCGCCGCCGGTAACCCCGGCATTGCCGCTCGCGGTAGTCTACTACTGGACGCTGCAGCGCGACGACGTGCTGCCGCCGCCGGCGGTCTTCCTCCTCGGCCTGACCCAGGACATGCTCGGCGGCGCGCCGGTCGGCCTCAACGCGCTGGTCCTGCTGCTCGCCTCCGCGCTGGTCCAGATGCGTCGCGGCCCGCTCGCCCGCCAGCCGTTCATCGTTACCTGGTGGGGCTATGCGGTCCTCGCCGCCCTGGCCGAGACGACGCTCTGGGCTTTCGGGTCGCTCTATTTCTTCGTCCCGCTCGCTCCGCAGCCCTTCGTGGTCCAGTATCTGCTGGGGGTTTGCCTTTATCCGCCCCTCAGCCTGCTGTTCGCGGGCCTTCAGCACGTCGTGGTGGGAAGGGCCTGACATGCGTCGGGACAACAAGCGCTTCCGTACCTTCACACGCCGCTCGCTGCTGCTCGGCGCGGCCCAGGCCGGGCTTTTCGGGGTCTTGGCGAGCCGGATGTACTACCTTCAGGTGGTCGAAGGCCGCCGCTATGCCGCGATGGCCGACGACAACCGGATCAGCCCGCGCCTCGTGGCGCCGACCCGCGGCCTGATCTTCGACCGGGCCGGCGAGGCGCTCGCCGTCAACGAGAAGACGTGGCGCATCACCGTCACCCCGGAGGAGAGCGACGGCCTCGCCGATACCCTGGACCGTCTGGCGCTGCTCGTTCCCCTGGCCGACCACGAGCGCCAGCGCGTGCTGAAGACGGCGAAGCGCCAGCGCGCCTTCCAGCCCATCACCGTTATCGACGGCCTGCCCTGGGAAGACATCGCCAAGATCTCGGTCAACGCGCCCGATCTGCCGGGGATCGAGGTCGAGATGGTGCCGCGTCGCCTCTACCCCTATGGCGAGATCGCCGGGCACGTCGTCGGCTATGTCGGGCCGGCATCGGTTGCGGATCTGACCGGCGACCCGTTGCTGACGGTGCCAGAGTTCCGCATCGGCAAAGGCGGCATCGAGCGCGCCCGGGACGCGGCGTTGCGCGGCACCGCGGACGTGCGCGAGGTCGAGGTCAACGCCGTCGGCCGCGTCGTGCGGGAGCTTCGCCGCATCGAAGGGGACTCCGGCAAGGACCTCGCCGTCAGCCTCGACGTGGAGCTTCAGCGCTTTGCGCTCAATCGCCTGGGAACGGAAACCGGTGCCGCGGTCGTCATGGACGTGAAGACGGGGGACGTGCTCGCCATGGCGTCGAGCCCGGCCTACGACCCGAACGCCTTCAGCCGCGGCATTACGCCGGAGGAGTGGAAGCAGCTGTCCACGGACGAGCGAGGCCCGCTCACCAACAAGGCGGTTTCCGGCCAGTACGCGCCCGGTTCGACCTTCAAGATGATCGTCGCCGCCGCCGCACTCGAGGCGGGAGTGGTGACGCCGGGGCAGACCTTCTTCTGCGGCGGCTCCCTGGAACTCGGCGACGGGCGCTTCCACTGCTGGCGCCGCGGCGGCCACGGCTCGATGAACGTCCACGACGCGATCGCCCAGTCATGCGACGTCTACTTCTACGAGGTCGCGCGCCGCGTCGGCATCGACCGCATCTCCGAGATGGCGAACCGGCTCGGCGTCGGCGTTCCGCTCGGCATCGAACTGCCGAACGAGCGCGCCGGACTGGTGCCGACCCGGGCCTGGAAGAAGGCCGAACTCGGTAAGTCCTGGACCATCGGCGAGACGCTGATCGCCGGTATCGGCCAGGGCTATGTGCTGGCGACGCCGCTGCAGCTGGCGGTGATGACGGCGCGTCTCGTGAACGGCGGCGCGGCGGTGACGCCGCGCATCGCCGCGGCCCTGTCCGGGAAGGACGGGACGATGCGCCCGCTGCCGTCGTCCCGCCCGCCACCGGTGAACATCTCGTCGGAGACCTTGCAGGTGCTCGGACGCGCGATGGCGGCCGTCACGATGAGCACGCGCGGCACGGCGCGTGGCGCGCGGATCGAGGACAAGGACACGGCGATGGGCGGCAAGACGGGCACCTCCCAGGTGCGCCGCATCACCATGGCCGAGCGCCGCACGGGCGTGCGCCGGAACGAGGTGCTCGACCGCAAGGAACGCGACCACGCGCTGTTCGTGGGATATGCGCCGCTGCATGCACCGCGCTACGCGGTGGCGGTCGTCATCGAGCATGGCGGCGGCGGTTCGGCGGTGGCGGCGCCGATCGCCCGCGATCTCCTGATCGAGACGCAGCGCCGCGACCCGGCCCGTATCGTGCCGGGCCTGCCCCAGGCGTCCGTTGCGCCGGCCACGGGATCTCCCGGCTCGCCATCGCCCGACGGTGTCGCACTGCGTTCGGCCGAGGTGACCCGCCGATGATGACGACACTGTTCCAGGCACCGCCGTCGGAGGGGCCGAATCTGCGGTTCGGCACGAAGCTGCTCCAGGTGAACTGGCTGCTGGTGATCCTCGTGGGCGCGCTGGCGTTCATCGGCTGGCTGGTGCTCTACTCGGCGGCCGACGCCAACCTGGAGCCCTGGGCCGGGCGCCAGATGTACCGCTTCGGCTTCGGGCTGGCGGTCATGCTGGCGATGGGCTTCGTCGACGTCCGCTTCTACCTGCGCTGGAGCTATCTCGCGTTTCTGGTCGCCGTCGTGCTGCTGATCGCGGTGGAACTCGCCGGTCTCACGGGCATGGGGGCGACGCGCTGGCTCGACCTCGGCGTCGTGAACGTTCAGCCGTCTGAACTGATGAAGCTGGCGCTCATTCTGGCGCTGGCGCGCTATTTCCACGACCTCGACGACAAGGAGGTCAACCGCTTCATGATGCTGCCGGTGCCGCTCGTCATGATGGGCCTGCCGACCCTGCTGGTACTCAAGCAGCCGGATCTGGGCACCGCCGTCCTCATGGTGGCGGTCGGGACGGTGATCCTGTTCGTCGCAGGGCTGGCGCTCTGGAAATTTCTGGTGGCGGGCCTGCTGGTGGCGGCGGCGGCGCCGATCGCCTGGACGATGCTCCACGAATACCAGCAGCGCCGGGTGCTGACCTTCCTGGACCCGGAGAGCGACCCGCTCGGCGCCGGCTATCACATCCTGCAGTCGAAGATCGCGCTGGGCGCCGGCGGCCTGTTCGGCCGGGGCTTCCTGCAGGGCAGCCAGAGCCAGCTCAACTTCCTGCCGGAGAAGCAGACCGACTTCGTCTTCACCATGCTGGCGGAGGAGGCGGGACTGATGGGCTGCATCTTCGTGCTGACCCTGTTCGCGCTGGTGATCGCGGTCTGCTACGTCGTCGCCCTGCGCAGCGAGAACCAGTTCGGTCGCCTGGTGTGCGTCGGGGTCGCCGCGATGCTCTTCGTCCACGTCTTCATCAATGTCGCGATGGTGATGGGGCTGGTCCCGGTGGTCGGCGTTCCGCTGCCGCTCATCTCCTACGGCGGCAGCGCGATGCTGACCGTCCAGCTCGGGCTGGGCCTCGTGCTCAGCGTATCGGTCTACCGCGATATGCGCATCGGCAGCGCCAGCAGTGGCCCCTCGCGCTGATCCGGGGAGAGCCGGCGCGATAAAACGGCACATCCGCACCCAATATCCTCGACAAGCCCCCCACCGTTTGCTATCTCCCCACCTCGCTTGCGGGCGCATAGCTCAGTTGGTAGAGCAGCTGACTCTTAATCAGCGGGTCCAAGGTTCGAGTCCTTGTGCGCCCACCATCACAAGCCCCTGGAAACGCTAGGTTTCCGGGGGCTTTTGATTCGTCCGGCGGAAGACGCGCGAGCAGCGCGCCGCGCTCCCGGTCCTCGGACGGCATCATGCGGCGTCCACTGCCCTCGACGGGATGAGGAGCAGCGGTAGAACGGCCAGGCGGACACGAAGACCCGCCGTAGCGCTTTCGTAATCATCCGACGCTTGCACCGCACGAGCGGCGGCGGGCATTCTCCTGGGATACGCGTGCAGTGGCCGACGGCCGCGACCGGAGACGATACCGATGCCGCACGATCATCATGACGACCATCACCATGAGCATGGGGCCGGCTCGGAGCTCTCCGATGTGGCGCTTCGGGTGAAGGCGCTGGAATCCCTTCTGATCGAAAAGGGCCTGGTCGACCCGGCATCGCTCGACTATCTCGTCGATCTCTACGAGACGAAGATCGGGCCCCGCAACGGCGCGCGCGTCGTCGCGAAGGCCTGGACGGACCCCGCCTACAAGGCGTGGCTGCTACGCGACGCCACCGCGGCGATCGCCTCGCTCGGCTTCGTCGGCCGCCAGGGCGAGGACATGCTGGTCCTGGAGAATACACCCGACGTCCACAACCTCGTCGTCTGTACCCTCTGCTCCTGCTACCCGTGGCCCGTGCTCGGGCTGCCCCCGGTCTGGTACAAGGCGGCCCCCTACCGGGCGCGCGCGGTCATCGACCCGCGCGGCGTCCTGCGCGAGTTCGGCGTCGAACTGCCGGAGACGGTCGCCGTGAAGGTCTGGGATTCGACGGCGGAGCTTCGCTATCTGGTCCTGCCGATGCGGCCCGAGGGGACCGACGGACTGAGCGAGGAAGCGCTCGCCGGCCTCGTCACGCGCGATGCGATGATCGGGGTCGGCGTCGTCATGCCGCCGGCCGTCGGAGCGACGGCATGAACGGCGCTCACGACCTCGGCGGCATGCACGGCTTCGGGCCGGTGGCGCCCGAGCCCGACGAACCGGTCTTCCATGCCGAGTGGGAAAAGCACGCGTTCGGCATAACCCTCGCGACCGGGGCGCTCGGCAAGTGGAACATCGACACCAGCCGCTTCGCGCGCGAACGCATGGATCCCGCACACTATCTCGCCTCCAGCTATTACGAGCACTGGCTGCACGGCCTGGAAATCCTGCTGGTCGAGACGGGGCTGGTCACCGCCGAGGAACTGGCCGCCCTCGAGGCGAAGGAGCCGGTGCCGTCGGGGATCGCCGCGGTCCCGCCGGACCGTATGGCGGAGGTGATCCGCCGTGGCGGGTCGGCAAAACGGGCCGACGCCCCTGCCCGCTTCACGATCGGCCAGCGGGTCGCCGCCCGCAATCTTCATCCGACGGGTCACACCCGCATCCCACGCTACGTGCGGGGCCGAGCCGGAACGATCGCGCTCGACCACGGCGTCTTCGTCTTTCCCGACGTCAACGCGCACGGCGCGGGCGAGGCGCCGCAGCACTGCTACAGCGTCCGCTTCGGCGCACGCGAATTATGGGGTCCCGGTGCCCCGGAAGGGGACTGCGTCCATGTCGACCTCTGGGACGACCACCTCGACCCCGCCTGAACGTGAAAGCATCGTCCAGCCGCCGGATCGAACGCCCCTGCCGGCACTGTTCCTGGTGTTCCTGCGACTGGGACTGACGTCCTTCGGCGGGCCGATCGCGCACCTCGCCTATTATCGCGAGGCCTTCGTCGTGAAACGCCGATGGCTCGACGAACGCGGCTATGCCGACCTGGTGGCGCTCTGCCAGTTCCTGCCCGGCCCGGCCAGCAGTCAGGTCAGCTTCGCCGTCGGTATCCTGCGCGGCGGCCTGCCCGGCGGCCTCCTCGCCTGGCTGGCGTTCACCGGGCCCTCCGCGCTGCTGCTGATCGCGTTCGCCTGGGGCCTCGCCGAATCCTCCCAGGGTGCGGGGTGGCTGCACGGCCTGAAGCTGATCGCGGTCGCTGTCGTCGCCCAGGCCGTGTGGGGCATGGCACGCAACCTGTGCCCGGATCGGGAGCGCGCCACCATCGCCGGCATCGCCGCAGTGGCGCTGGTTCTATGGCAGACGAACCTGACGCAGATCGCCATCATCGTGCTCGGCGCGGCCGCAGGCGCACTCCTGCTGCGCGACAAGGCGCCGACACCGGGGCCGGCCGTCCTGTTCCCGATAGGCCGACGAACCGCATGGACCGCGCTTGTTCTCTTCGTGGTCCTTCTCGTCGGCCTGCCGCTCTTCGGCAGCGCGCAGCCCACGCTGCTATCGGTGGCGGACGCCTTCTACCGCACCGGCGCGCTGGTTTTCGGCGGCGGTCATGTCGTCCTGCCGCTGCTGCAGACGGAGGTGGTGGGGCCGGGTTGGCTTACGCCCGACGCCTTCCTCGCCGGCTATGGCGCTGCACAGGCCGTGCCCGGGCCGCTCTTCACATTCGCCGGCTATCTCGGCATGGTCGTGGCGCCGAATGGTGCGGCGCTCACGCCCCCGCTGCTGACGGCTTTGGTCGCCGTCGTGGCCATCTTCCTGCCCGGCCTGCTGCTCGTCGTCGGCACCCTGCCCTTCTGGAACGATCTCCGCAACGAGCCACACGCCCAGGCCGTCCTTCTCGGCGTCAACGCCGCGGTGGTCGGCCTGCTCGGCGCAGCCCTCTATGACCCGATCTGGATCAGCGCCGTGCGCGGCCCGCTCGACTTCGCCATCGCCCTCACGGCCTTCCTGGCTCTCCAAGTGTGGAAGGCCCCGGTTTGGGCTGTCGTCGGCGCGGCGGCGCTGGCCGGCTGGGTGCTGCTGTAGCCGGTTTGGCGGAGACCGGCCGAGGGATCCTGCGTCCCCGCAGGCGGGCTCCCATATCGAGCCGGCGAACCGCTCTACGGAGAGGAGCGCCAACGTCGCGGACCGTGGGGTCGGATAGAAATCGTCCATCGGACGACCTTCACTCTGGCCCACGATCGAACGGTTCGACCCATGCGCCTAGTGCGACGCGCCGTACAGGATCCGCGCCCGCACCGTTTCCGGAATGGCGCGCAGTTCGGCGATGATCTCCGCGCCGTCCCAGTCGCCCTCGGCATCGGCGTCGATCACGAGATAGCCGATCTCCGGTTCGGTCTGCAGGTACTGCGCGCCGATGTTGGCGCCATGCCGCGTGAAGACCTCGATGACCCGCGCCAGGACCCCCGGGGCATTGCGGTGGATATGCATGAAGCGGTAACCGCTGGGCCGGGTCGGCAACTGCACCTGCGGAAACTCGACGGCTCCGATGGTGCTGCCGACGTCGCTGTAATCGCCGAGCTTCTTGGCGACTTCCAGTCCGATCCGCTCCTGCGCCTCCGCCGTGCTGCCGCCGATATGCGGCGTCAGGATGACGTTGGAGAGACCCCGTAGCGGCGAGACGAATTCCTCGATCGAACTCGACGGTTCGGAGGGAAAGACGTCGATGGCGGCCCCCAGCAGGTGGCCGCTCTTCAGCGCCGAAGCCAGCGCATCCAGGTCGACGACGTTGCCGCGCGAGGCGTTGATCAGGAATGCGCCCTGCCGCATCGCCCGAATTTCCGCGGCACCCATCATGTTGGCGGTGGATGCCGTCTGCGGCACGTGCAGCGAGACGGCGTGGCTCTCGGCCAGCAGTTCGGGAAGGGTCTTCACCGGCACCGCGTTGCCGAGCGGCAGCTTGTCGGTGTGGTCGAAGTACAGCACGCGCATGCCGAAGCTCTCGGCGATCAGGCCCAGCTGCGATCCGATGTTGCCGTAGCCGATGATTCCGAGCGTCTTGCCGCGGACCTCCCAGCTGTTCGAGGCCGACTTCAGCCATTCGCCGCGATGCGCCGCGCGCGACTTCTCCATGATGCCGCGCATCAGCATGACGATCTCGCCCATGACGAGTTCGGCGACGCTGCGGGTATTGGAGAACGGCGCATTGAAGACCGGTACGCCCGCCCGGCGCGCGGCGGTCAGGTCGACCTGATTGGTGCCGATGCAGAAGCAGCCCACGGCGATCAGCCGATCGGCGGCGGCGATGACCTCCTGCGTGACATGCGTCCGCGACCGGATGCCCAGAATGTGAACACCGCGCAGGCGCTCGATCAGGTCCTTCTCGCCCAGTGCCTTCGGCACCTCCTCGATGGAACTGTAGCCGCTGTCGGCCAGATGCTGCACTGCCGAGGCGTGGACGCCCTCCAGCAGCAGGACGCGGATCTTGTCTTTGGAGAGGGACAGCTTTCGCATTGGCGGGCCAGTTCATCTTAGGGTTCGGACACGCCGTTCGGCGCCCGCACGGCCTCCGCGCAGGCGGCCGATCAGCGCCTTCTAGCGGGCTCTACCTATCATGCCGGGCCACTCGCGTCGCCCCGCTCGGCGCGGAAACCGGCTTCGACATCGCGCGATCGGCCACCCGGGGCAGCGATGAACCGACCGGCGGAGGCGGCGTTACGCAGCACGTACCCGACTTCAGAGGAGAACCGCCGTGACGCTCGAACTCTATTACTGGCCGGGCCTGCAGGGCCGCGGCGAATTCGTCCGGCTCGCGCTCGAGGAGGCGGACGCCGACTATGTGGACGTCGCACGACAGCCGGACGGTATGGCCGCGATGAACCGCCTGCTCGACGGCGACGAGACGGTCCGGCCGCCCTTCGCCCCGCCTTTCCTGCGGGACGGGGAACTGCTCGTAGCGCAGACGTCCGCCATCCTTCTGCACCTCGGGGGCAAGCTCGGACTCGCGCCCGACGACGCGCAAGGCCGGTTGTGGACGCACCAGTTACAGTTGACCGTCGCCGACCTCGTCGACGAAGCTCACGATACACACCATCCGATCGCATCGAGCCTCTACTACGACGACCAGAAGGAAGAGGCCGCTCGCCGCGCGGCCGACTTCCGCGACGCCCGCATCCCGAAGTTCCTCGGCTGGTTCGAAAAGGTCCTCGCGCGGAACCCCGCCGGACCGGACCATCTCGTTGGCGACGGGGCCACTTATGCCGATCTGTCGCTCTTCCAGGTGGTGGACGGGCTGAGCTATGCGTTTCCGAAGGCGATGAAGCGGATCCTTTCCGCCATGCCGAACGTGAAGGCGCTTCATGCCGCCGTCGCGAAGCGCCCCCGCATCCAGGCCTATCTCGCCAGCGATCGGCGTCAGCCCTTCAACGCGCAGGGGGTTTTCCGTCACTACCCCGAACTCGACGGCTGAGAGAGGGTGCGGCCGGTGCGATCTCGTCCCCGAAAAAGGGAGCCCCTCCCCCGGGGGGCCAGGGGAGGGGTGGGAGACGGGAGCTTCATGCGCCGCTGAACGCTTCCTGCGTCGACGACGCATGCACATCAGACGCTATGCACCGGGACCGGTCGATACCCCAAAAATAGGGAGGTGAAACGGAGACCCATGAGGCACGTCCGGGCGCGGCGGGCGTCAGGTGGCGGGAGGGTCGAAAACCGCGTGCAGGACGCGCGCGGCGGGAAACCGCAGGAAGACGGTCGTGCCCCGGGCCGGCTCGCTCTCGATATGGAGCGTGCCGCCCTGCAGTTCGATCATCGCCCTCGCCAGCGGCAATCCGAGCCCGGTGCCGGGATGCCGGGCGCTGAGCGGATTCTCCACACGGCCGAACGGCTCCATCGCGGTGACGATCTGGGCGGGCGACATGCCGACGCCGGTGTCGGCGACGGTCAATTCGCAGCCGCCGTCCCGCAAGGCGACGCCGACGGCGATACGGCCGCCGGCGGGGGTGAACTTCGCGGCATTGCCCATGACGTTCAGCAGCGCCTGCCGCACCAGCCGCTCCGGCGCCAGCAGCCGCAGCGTCCTCGGGCAGTCGGCGACGGTGAGAGACAGCCGCTCCCGCTCGACGAGCGGGCGGATCATGCGCGCAGAAGCGGCCAGCACGTCGGCGACGGCGAACTCGCTCGCCACCTGTGCCGAGGCGTGCCCGGCCTGAATGCGCGACAGGTCGAGCACGTCGTCGATGATCGAGAGCAGGTGCTGTGCACTGTCGTTGATGTCGCCGGCGTATTCGACGTAGCGCGGGTTCGCGACCGCGCCGAAATGCTGGTCGCGAATGACTTCCGAAAAGCCGATGACCGCGTTGAGCGGCGTGCGCAGTTCGTGGCTCATATTGGCGAGGAAGTCCGACTTGCTGCGGTTCGCCTGCTCCGCTTCGCCCAGCGCCAGCGCCAGCCTCTGGGCTACCATCATCTCGGCACGGCGCGCGCCGCCGAGTTTCCGGATGACGTGTTGCGCATAGATGATGAACGGCAGGGCGACGCCGGTGGCGACGATCGCGATCTCGATCGTCATGCCCCGGTTGATCGTGACACCGCGTACCGCCGCCAGAGCCATGTGCATGGCCTCGGCGATGACGACGGCGCCCAGCGTGAGGAGCCCCGTGGTCCGCGCCATCCCCATCCGGCCGAAAAACCGGCTGAGGCGGCCGAACCGCGGCCCGGCGGGGACGTGCGCACGCGCCGCGGCGGCCCCGGCCCCGGCGCCACGCGCGACTGCGTCGCGAGTCGACTGAATGGCGTCTGCGATCATGCGATAGACATATAGGGCGCAATCGCTTTCACGCCGGTTAATGCGATCGCATCCGCGGCAGCAGGGCACCGCACCTCCCGGGCCGGCCCTGCTCCGAGACGCTGTTGCTCCCGACGAACCCTGTCCCGACGGGGCCCCACGCCGGCGATATCGGCCCGACTGCCACGACCGCGCGAATAGCGCTGCCGCCGTCACACCCGGTGCAGCAGGCACGTGCCTCGGTCGGAACGCGGGGGTAGAGTGCGGCCCAGTCGCTGAAGGGAACGCCGATCATGCCGCCAATGCTCTCCACCGTTCCTGCGGACGGCCGCCCTGCCCTGTCCGGTGCGTGCCGGCGGCTGAGGCGGGCCGGCGTCGCGGTGATCGCCGGCATCATGTCGGTCTTCGCCGTCACGGCGGCGTCGGCGCTCGACCTGCCCGGCCTGCCGGCGGACGCCGAGCGATACGAGCAGCAGATCCTGGAGAAGGCACCGCCGCAGCCAAACGCGCAGGCCCAGGCGGCGGCCAAGGCCAAGGCGGCGGCGGCGGCCAGAGCCGGCAACTGGCCGGCGGCGGCGGCGGCCTTCACCGACGCGGTCCGCGCCGGCGCGCGCGACGGCGAGACCTGGGCGGCGCTGGCCGACGCCCTGGCGAAGGCGGCGGCGCCGATGCCGATGCCGATGCCGGCAGAGAAGCCGCCGGCCGGGAAGCCGGGCGCGAAGCCCCCTGCCCCAACCCCGGCGCCGAGCGCCGAAGCGCTCGCGGCGCAGGCGCTGCAGGCCTCGTGGCTGGCCTATGTCTATGCCGAGACGGTCGAGGCGAACACGGCCGCACTGGTGCGCATCGGTTCGCTGCTGCAGGACCGCCTGAACCGGCCCGGGCAGGCGCTGGACGCCTTCAAGGAGGCCTTCGCGCAGGATCCGGGCGATGCCGACCTGGCGTCGCGCGTGCTGACGCTGCGCCGGCAGGTCGGGCTGCAGCTGCGCGGCGTGCGCACCGACCCGGAAAGCACGCCGCCGCGCGCCTGCTTCGACTTCGCCGACCCGCTGAGCACGGCGCGCGACGTGCGCTTCGAGGACTTCGTGCGGATCGAGCCGGACCTGCGCGTCTCCGCCGAGGCGAGCGGCGAGAGCCTCTGCCTCGCCGGGTTCGAGCATGGCCGCACCTACCGGGTCGAACTGCGCGAGGGCCTGCCCGGCGCCGACGGCCTGACCTTGAAGACGGCCGAGCGGCAGACGGTGCGCATGGGGCATCGGGCGCCCTCCGTCGCCTTCACCGGCAGCACCTTCATCCTGCCGCCGGTCGGCGACGGCCTGCCGGTCGCGACCGTCAACGTCGAGCGCGTCGACGTGACCGTCTATCGCATCAACGACCGCAGCGCCGTCGACCCGATCGTCGCCAACGACTTCCTGACCAACCTGTCGCGCTGGTCGGCGGAGGAGATCGCCGAGGGCAAGGGCGAGCTGGTCTGGAAGGGCAGCATGGCGGTGGCCGCCGCCGAGCGGAACCGGCAGGTGCGCACCGCCTTCCCGCTGGGCCAGGTGCTCGACCGCAAGCGGCCCGGCATCTACGTCGTCACGGCGGAGCCGGCGGACGGCGTGCCGGGGACGCAGCAGTGGAACGTCGCGACGCAGTGGGTCGTGGTGTCCGACATTGGGCTGACGACGCTGGCCGGGCGCGACGCGCTGCACGTCTTCGCGCGCTCGCTGGAGACGGCGCAGCCGATGGGCGACGTCGAGGTGCGGCTGATCGCGCGCAACAACGAGGTGCTGGGCGAGGCGAAGACCGACGCGGAGGGCAAGGCGGCGTTCGCAGGGGCGCTGATGCGCGGCGAACGCGGCAACGCGCCGGCGGCCGTCATGGCCTATGGCGCGGGCGGTGCCTTCATGCTGCTCGACCTGACGCGGGCCGCCTTCGACCTGAGCGACCGCGGCGTCGAGGGCCGGCCGGCGCCGGGACCGCTGGACGCCTTCCTGTGGAGCGACCGCGGCGTCTATCGCCCCGGCGAGACGGTGCACCTGGGCACCATGCTGCGCGACGAGAAGGTCGCGGCGGTCGAGGACCTGCCGGTCACGCTGGACGTGCGCCGGCCGAACGGCAGCCTGTTCCGGCGCATCGTGCTGAACGACCGGCAGGCGGGCGGTGCCGTGACCGCCGTCCAACTGGCCGACACCGCGCCGCTGGGGGGGTGGATGGTCGAGGCGCGCATCGACCCGGAGGGCGAGCCGCTGGGCCGGCTGGGCTTCCACGTCGAGGATTTCGTGCCGGAGCGGTTGAAGGTCGAACTGGCGACGCCGGCCGCGGCGATCGAGCCGGACCGCGCGGTGACCGTGACGGCGACGGCGACGTTCCTCTACGGACCGCCGGCGGCGGACCTGGACGGTGCGGCCGAGATGGTGATCGAGCCCGACCCGACCCCCTTCCCGCAGCACAAGGATTATCGGTTCGGGCTGGTGCAGGAGAGCTTTCCGGCACGCCAGCAGGACCTCCCCTTCCCGACGACCGACGCCGAGGGCAAGTCGTCGATCCCGGTGCTGCTGAGCGGGTCGCCGGACACGACGCTGCCGCTGAAGGCCACGGTGCGGGTCGAGGTGTCGGAGCCGGGCGGCCGGCCGACGCGCCAGAGCCTGAGCCTGCCGGTGCGGCTGCAGCCGCTGCTGATCGGCGTGGCGCCGCGCTTCCGCGAGGGGCGGATCGCCGAGGGCAGTGCTGCGGCGTTCGACGTGATCGCCGTCGACGGCGCCGGCACGCGCATCGCGGCACCCGAGTTGAAATGGGAGCTCTACGAGGAGAAGACCTCGTGGCAGCTCGTCTCGTCCGACGGCACGGCGCGCTATCAGCCGGTGACGCGCGACGAGCGGCTGCGCGGCGGGACGCTGGCGGTGAGTGCGACCGAGCCGGCGGAGGTCGCGGTCGGGATGCTGCCGTGGGGGCGCTATCGCGTGGAGGTCTTCGGCGGTGCCGGTAAGGCGGCGACGAGCCTGCGCTTCGCCTCCGGCTGGGCGGTCGGCCCCGACGACGCCGAGCGGCCGGACCGGGCCGGCGTCTTCGTCGAGCGCGAACGCTATGCGCCGGGCGAGACGGCGTCGGTGCGGATCGAGCCGCCCTTCGCCGGCGAGCTGCTGCTCACCGTGGCGACGGACACGGTACACCTGGTGCGCCAGCAGCCGATTCCGGCCGAAGGGGCGACGCTGGAGATCCCGGTGTCGGCCGACTGGGGCCCCGGCGCCTACGTCACCGCGACGATCTTCCGGCCGCTGGTCAAGGACCAGCCGCGGGCGCCGGTGCGTGCCGTCGGCCTCGCCTGGGTCGCGGTCGATCCCGGCGGGCGGCGGCTGGAGGTCGCGGTGAACGCGCCGGAGCAGGTGCGGCCGCGCGGGACGATGCAGGTGCCGATCGCCGTGAAGGGCGACATCGGCGACGGCAGGGCGTTCGTGACCCTGGCCGCGGTCGACGAGGGCATCCTGCAGCTGACCGACTTCGAGACGCCGGCACCGCAGGCGCATTATTTCGGCAAGCGCAGCCTGGGCCTCGACATCCGCGACGATTACGGCCGGCTGATCGAGTGGACCGGGGCGCCCGTCGGCGACATCCGCCAGGGCGGCGACGAGGCCGGGCTGGGCCGTTCGCTGCCGGCCGTGCCGACGCGCACGGTGGCGCTGTTCAGCGGGCCGGTGCAGCTGGATGCGGGCGGCAACGCGACGATCGCACTCGACATTCCGGACTTCAACGGCCGGCTCAGGCTGATGGCCGTCGCGTGGTCGGTGGCCGGGGTCGGCGGCGGCGAGGCCGCGACGATCGTGCGCGACCCGCTGGTCGCCGAGGCGAGCATGCCGCGCTTCCTGGCGCCGGGCGACGAGAGCCGCCTGACCCTGTCGCTGCACAATGTCGAGGGCGAGGCCGGGTCCTATAAGGTCGAGATGCGCACCGAGGGGCCGGTGGCGCTGACCGGTACGCTGCCGGTGACGGCGGACCTGGCGAAGGACGAGCGGCGGACGGTGGAACTGGGCCTGAATGGCACGGGTGCCGGGATCGGCCGCATCGTGCTGCACGCGACGGGCCCGGGCGGGCTCGACATCACGCGCGACTGGCGGATCACCGTGCGGCCGGCGCGGCCGGCGGAGACGCGCCTGGAGACGTCGCAGCTGCATCCGGGCGAGACGTTCGGCGCGGAGGGATCGATGCTGGCGGGCTACGTCCCCGGCACCGGCGCCCTCTCGCTCACCTACGGCAACGGGCCGCGCATCGACGTGGCGGGCCTGTCGCGGGCACTCGACCGCTGGGCCTATGGCTGCCTGGAGCAGACGGTCAGCCGGGCGTTCCCGATGCTGGCGTCGCAGGACTTCGACATCGATGTGGACGTCGACGAGGCGGTCGGGCGGGTGCTCGACATGCAGCGCTATGACGGCGCCTTCGGCCTGTGGAGCGCGCGCGGCAACGAGGACGCCTGGGCGACCGCCTATGCGATGGAGTTCCTGACGCGGGCGCGCGACGCCGGCCATCCCGTCCCCGAGGCGCCGTGGCGCGACGGGCTGGCGTGGCTGCGCCTGCAGACCGAGGAGGGCGGCGGCCCGGCGGAGGCGCTCGCGGTGCGCGCCTATGCGCTCTACGTGCTGTCGCTGTCCGGGTCGGCGCGCATGCCGGCGCTGCGCTACTATCACGACGCGCTGCTGGAGCGGATGCCGACGCCGCTCGCCAAGGGCCAGCTGGGGGCCGCACTGGCGCGCGGCGGCGACATGGACCGGGCGCGCAGCGCCTTCGCCTCAGCGCTCGACAAGACGGCGCGCGAGCACTGGACGGTCGACTACGGCTCGACGGTGCGCGACGCGGCGGCGCTGGTCGTGCTGATGCGCGAGGCAGGCGTCCTGCCGGAGCGGCTGCCGGAGCTGATCGCCCTGCTGCCGGTCGGCACCAACGTCGCCGACCAGACCAGCACCCAGGAACAGGCCTGGATGCTGCGCGCGGCCAGGAGCGAGCGCGTGGGCCAGACGGCGATCAGCCTCGCCGTCGACGGCACGCTGCGCACCCTGCCCGACCCGGCGCTGATCGTGCCGGCGGTAGCCACGCCCCAGGACCGGGTGACGCTGCGCAACGCCGGGGCGACGCCGCTGTGGCAGGGGGCGACCTTCACCGGCGTGCCCGCCGCGCCGCAGCCGGCCCAGCGCAACGGCATGCGGGTGTCGCGCAAGTTCCTCAACCTGGACGGGATGCCGACGAACCTCGACGCGGTGCACCGCAACGACAAGTTCGTCGTCCTGCTGGAGGCCGAGGCGCAGACGGGCGTCGAGCACCGCGCCCTGCTGACGCACGGCCTGCCGGCCGGCTGGGAGATCGAGACGATCCGCCTCTCCGGCGATCCGGCGACGGGCTACGAATGGCTGGGCGACCTGTCCGAGCCCGAGGCGGCGGAGGCGCGCGACGACCGGTACGTGGCGGCGGTCAACCTGACGCCGGACAGCCCGAAGG
>Ga0114916_1001084_pt1 | contig 16177 bp, 12 predicted proteins | sample MalvirAntarct_66_FD_83501 | JGI IMG/M metagenome (GOLD analysis project Ga0114916, IMG submission 83501) | Marine viral communities from the Global Malaspina Expedition - Malaspina viral metaG Antarct_66 | ecosystem: Environmental > Aquatic > Marine > Oceanic | place: West Anvers Island... | reverse complement strand
CTATTAATCTGATTTACTGAGTTTTTTATATATTTATTTAAACTTATAGTTGAGATTAAAGGTAAAGACCGTAGCTTGGCTATCTTGAAGCTATTTTTGATTATGGAGGACGTAAATCCGTTGCTGAAAAAGAAATTTGTAAGCTTGGGGAATATACTGGCGTAGGTGTTTAAATCATTGTTATAAGCAAACAATTTTGTGCGCAAAGGAACCCCATTTGCCTTTTGATATTGGTATTGAAACTCCGCTTTTAAACTTGCTACATCAACACTGCTCGGACATTCACTCGCGCAGGCTTTACAACTTAAACAAAGGTCAAAAACATCTCTTAACTCTTGATGATCAAACTTATTGGCCTTTTCAGAATTCGTTAAAAATTCGCGCAGTGCGTTTGCTCTACCACGGGTCGTGTCTTTTTCATTTCTGGTCGCTCGGTAACTCGGACACATGGTCCCTCCAAATTCCGGCAGCTTTCTACAGTCTCCGGACCCATTGCATTTTTCGGCCTCTCTTAAAATTCCTAAGGAAGCGGAAAAATCCAACAAAGTTTCTATCTCTGGTTCCGTACGGTCTGGTTGATATCTTAAATTTTCATCCATTGGATAGGCATCCACTATTTTTCCCGGATTGAAAATGTGCTGGGGATCAAAAAGATTTTTAACCCGTTTCAAGAGGTCGTAGTTTTCTTCACCAATCATTAACGGAATAAATTCTGCGCGGACAATTCCGTCGCCATGTTCCCCACTCATCGAGCCTTGATACTTTTTGACCAAATGCGCCACATCCGTGGTGATTTGTCTAAAAAGGGCCACATCAGCACTCTTTTTAAGATTTAAAATTGGTCGTAAATGTAATTCTCCAGCGCCGGCGTGGGCATAGTAAATGGCCTTTTGCCCGTGACCCTTCATCAATTGGGTAAACTCATTGATATAATTGGCCAAGTCAGGTAAAGCCACGGCAGTGTCTTCAATACAGGCGGCCGATTTTTTATCGCCTATCATGTTCCCTAATAATCCCAAGCCAGCTTTGCGCAGTTCTACCGCTTTTTCAATCTCATTTCCTATTAACATTGGCGTGGCGTAACTCAATCCAGATTCTTGGATGGTCAAAACCAGGGAATCGGCTTGCCTTTGCACCGCTTCAAACGTGGTGGCACGCACTTCACACATTAAAATTGCTTCAGGATCGCCAATAATAAATGCTCTATTTTCCGCTTGGGTTTTATTTTGCTTGGTACAGTCCAAAATAGTTTTGTCCATCATCTCACAAGTATATAGATGATGCTTCATAGTCATTGCCACACTTTGTAAACAAGTTTCGATGCTCTTAAAATGGGCAGCCACCATGATGCTTTCTGTTGGTGGCAACGGATCGAGCTGCAACGTTATTTCTGTAGTAAAGGCTAACGTGCCTTCACTCCCCGATAGCAACTTGCACATATTAAAACGCTCTACGCTAGAGCTGAAAATTTCGTTTTTTAATAATTCATCCACTGCGTAGCCGGTGTTCCGTCGGTGGATTTCAGGCTTTGGAAAGTTAGCCGCAATGCGCTGTTGAACATCCTCGGATTGAAGTTCAGAATAAATATTCTGATAAATATGGCCTTCTAAAGTTTGCTGTTTGGTTTTTTCAAAAAAAACATTCTTGCTAAGTTCTGTAAAAGTGGCATCACTGCCATCGCTTAAAATAGTTTTCAATTTTATAACCTTATCCCTTGTAACACCGTATTGAATAGAAGTTGTACCCGAAGAGTTATTTCCTACCATCCCGCCAATCATACAACGATTAGAGGTTGAAGTATTTGGGCCAAAAAATAAGCCGAATGGTTTTAAGTAATTATTGAGTTCATCCCGTACCACCCCAGGTTGCACCGTAACGGTTCGTGCCTTTTCATTAATGTCTAGAATCTTGGTAAAGTGTTTGGACACATCCACCACAATGCCTTCGCCCACACACTGGCCCGCTAAGGAAGTACCCGCAGTGCGCGGAATTAATGAAGTTTGATGCCTTTTTGCAAAAGCAATCAAGAATTTAATATCCTTATCGGACTTTGGATAGGCGACGGCAAGAGGCAATCTTCTATATACGGAAGCATCAGTGGCATAGAGGGCTTTCATTAAATCGTCCGTAAACAACTGGCCTTCTAGCTGATTATTAAGGTCTTGAAATGGGATGTTGGAGTGGCTAACCATCGGTATTTAAAAAATTCGGTGAGGTTGTTAAAACAAGTAGATAAAATTAGGTGTATTTAACCGAATTTAACAGAAAGTTGGCGTATTATTTTGTTAAATGTAATCAGCAAAATGTATTTTTGTTTGAAACTTAAAAACTAACATTATGAAAAAAATATTTTTAATTGCAGTCGCTTTCATGGGCGGCACCATGATGATGAACGCTCAAGAGATCTCTGATAATGCTATTGGTCTACGTTTAGGGGATAGTGACGGATTTGGTGCAGAAGTTTCTTACCAACGCGCACTTGGTTCTGACAACCGTTTAGAATTAGATTTAGGAATTAGAAATGGAAAACATTATGATGGGTTTAAACTAGCCGGTATTTACCAATGGGTGTGGAACATTGATGGGGGTTTTAACTGGTATGCTGGTCCTGGTGCGGGTGTTGCTAATTATAGCTATGATTACCAGGATAAAGACTTCCGTTATGATGAAAGTGAAACTTTTGTTTTTCTTGCTGGACAAATAGGTATTGAATATAACTTTGATATCCCGTTAATGTTATCCTTAGATTTCAGACCTGAATTAGGTTTTGGAAATGACAACATCGTAAATAATAATGACGATTTAGATTTTGATATCGCCTTAGGGATCAGATACCAATTCTAATTCAACACTATGCTTCTGTTATGAAGTTAATTTATAAAACCATCAAAAATGCTTTGATGGTTTTTTTATGTCTTGTTTAAATGGAGACTTCGGTACTGGGTTGGCGTCATTTGATAGGCATCCCTAAAAATTTTGGAAAAATAACTGCGACTTGTGAGTCCAGTCTTATACACAACTTCTGAGATATTCAATGCCGTATCCCGCAACAGTGTAGAGGCCAAATCTAGGCGAACGTCGTTTATAAAATTGTTAACGGTGGTATTGTAGAGGATCTTAAACCCTTCTTGAAGCTTTGCTTCAGTAAGTCCAACTTCTTGAGCAATGTCATGTATTTGATAAGCCTTCTCTAAGTTGATTTTGATAAATTCTGCCGCTTTTCGTACACGGCCAACCTCATATTGTCTTAATATATGCCGATTTTCTTCACGGTTTAAGTCGTCTTGGTATTGCACAATCTGTTGGCCTAATAATTGATAACCACTGCTGATCATAAAAATACGTCGCAAAAAGAAATTGTCCTGAAAGTTCTTAATTTCTTCAAACACTTCGGCTAAAGCCAAACTGTAAAAGCCTTCATGATAAAAGCTTTTTGTGGCTAAAACATCAGCGAAAATTGCTTTGAGATCAGATTGGATCAGTTCAGAGGTGCAGGACTCATCTAATGTAAACTGCTCTCTATCCATTTCCAAACTATACAGATTAATTTCCTGATCTTTCTTAAATGTAATCACATGACCATTGTAGTCTTTACTGGCCACAATAGCTTGTTGGTATTCCTGAAGATCATGACGTTCGGCTTCATCGGAGAAGCGATGGTTGAATTTGCCTTTAGTACAGTATAGAAATTTTAAAGGATGGGTAAGGTCTTTGACAAATTGTATTTCAACGTCCATGTTAAATTGGCAGTTGTATTCAATAATGCCTAAGCCCGATTCGAGCATCATGGCTTTTATATAGCCTCTACCCACATCTCCCGTGAGCTCTAAATGATATTCTTTACAGTTTAATTGATAGGTCAGTTGTAAAGCGTTAGCCAAATCTTGAATGACCAAATCTACTGGTAAGGAATTCACTTTAAGTGTCAACATCTCGTATAAATTTTGTGGCTTTCCAGAAATAAAATAAGGAATAGCACAAAGTTAATGTTATTTATTTAACATACTATTTTCAAGTGTACGCAAATAAATGGCTTCATATTGCGGCACCACTTTGGAAATGCCAAATTTTGCTGCTTCTTTTGCGGCGTTGACTTTAAATGTGTCAAGACGGGTTTCATCACTTAAAATATAAATGGCATTATTAGACATTTCTTCTACATCATTTACGTCACTCAAAAACCCTGAAACACCTTCAATATTAACTTCCGGTATTCCACCTGTATTGCTAGAAATCACTGGCACGCCGGAGGCCATAGCTTCCAATGCGGCCAATCCAAAACTTTCGGTTTGGGAAGGCAATAGGAACAAATCGCTAAAACAAAGAATCTTGTCAATTTCATTACTGTTTCCAAAAAACACCACTTTATCTTCTATGCCCAATTTTTCACATAGACGCTCTGCTTCCATTTTTTCTGGCCCCTCGCCTACCATCATTAATTTTGCGGGCATCTGCTTTTGGATGTTATAAAAAATATTGATAACATCCGGAATTTGTTTCACTTTCCGGAAGTTACTAATGTGGGTTATGATACGTTCTTCATCTTTAGCTATAATGTGACGCTGACATTCTGAAAACTGGGTTTTGTGTCGGCTAAAATCGATAAAATTGGGTACGACATCAATGTTGTTCTTAATATTGAAGAGCCGCATGGTATCGTCCTTTAAACTTTGAGAAACTGAAGTTACCGCATCAGATTTGTTGATGCTGAAAGTTACGGCAGGTTTATAAAAGGGATGGCTGCCTACTAAAGTAATATCCGTACCGTGAAGCGTGGTGACAATGGGAACATATATGCCTTCCTCCTGAAGCATCATTTTGGCCATATAGGCGGCATAGGCATGCGGAATGGCATAATGAACATGCAATATTTCAATGCCGTGCAGTTTTACCATGTCAACCAATTTGCTGGACAGGGCCAATTCGTACGGTTGGTATAGAAAAAGCGGATATTCTGGAACTGTAACTTCGTGATAGTGCACGTTTGTGCCCAATAAATCCAACCTTACCGGTTGGCTATAGGTGATAAAATGAATCTCATGACCTCTTTTTGACAAGGCGAGACCTAACTCTGTTGCCACCACACCACTACCTCCAAAAGTTGGATAGCATACAATTCCTATTTTCATTCTTTAATTATTAAGTTGATAAGTGCTAGAGACACTTATGTGGATTGAGCAAAGTTAAAGATTTTAAACTTATATGATACCACATCTATACAATGTCGATCAAAATGGAAAAATCTTACAACACCCCTCAGATTAATCTATAATGGCTTCATAAATCAATCGTTGAATTTCAGTCCTGATTCCTTCCTTTAATAAGACATTATTGGCAGCAGATGGATAGGTTCTATTGGATAAAAATATATATACAATTTCCTGTTCCGGATCTGCCCACGCATACGTACCTGTAAATCCGGAATGTCCAAAACTGCTCAGGGACACGCAACCACAGGTAGGACCTGCTGTCCCTAATTGTGGCTTATCAAATCCGATGCCGCGTCTGACGCCTGTTTCACAATAATAACACGTATTAAACTTGTCTACGGTTTCTGTTTTTAAATAGCGTTTTCCGCCATAAAACCCTTTTTGAAGGTACATTTGCATAATTTTGGCCACATCATTACTAGTGCTGAAAATACCAGCGTGACCGCCCACACCATTTTGCATAGCTGCACCCATATCGTGCACATAGCCCTGAACAGGTTGATGCCTATAATAATCGTCAACTTCTGATGGCACCAACTGAGCGTTGCTAAATTGTGAAGACGGATTATATGTGGTATGATTGGCACCCAGCGATTGGTAAAAGTGTTCTTGGACCAACTCATCCAAACCTTTGTCATAATAGCGCTCAATATATTTCTTTAAGATAAAATAAGGAAAATCACTATATCTGTAGCGTAAACTTGGTAACAAATCTGAATCCCTAATGATTTTCTGAATGGTGTCAGGATAATCGTGTCTCAGATACATCTCGTCCGCCACTTTAATGCTAAACATGGGGCTGGATGTTCTTCTGTAGTATTTGGGATCCGGTTTTTTGGCCGCATCTAAAGTTGCCGTATAAAACGGAATCCACGGTTTGAGTCGCGCGTAGTGCGAGAGCATTTGTTTTAAGGTAATATTCTTTTTATTGGATTCTCTATATTCCGGTAAAATTTGTGACAGTTTTGTTTCTGTAGACACCACTCCTTTTTCTTCCAACTCCATCAACAAGGGTAGCGTGGCTAAAATTTTAGTCAAAGATGCTACGTCGTACATATCATCCAAGTCCACTTTTTCATCCCCATTGTAGGTGTGTTTCCCGAAAGCTTTATTGTAAACAACTTTGCCTCTTCGCGCCACTAACAATTGCAATCCAGGAGCCGCTTTACGGGTAATGGTAAGTTTAGCCATGGAATCAAGCTTCTTCAGTTTTTCTGAGCTCATGCCCACCGATTCAGGAAGGCCGTAACTTAAGGATTGGATACTGTTATAGATAAATCCGTCACCGACCTTAAAGTTTGCTCCAGATGACACCGGTAAAGTGCCTTTAGCAGGAATAGCGCCGAAAATGAGTTGAGCGGACTTGCGCATGGCGATTTCACTATTTTGATAACTGACCACAATGCCTTCAATGTTTTGGATGGACTTCAAATCGATAAGGGCATATGGTCGGGCAAAAATATCTAAAATGACGTTGTTGGTCCGGGCAATTTCATAGAGCCAAGTCATTTCGCGTTCAGAAAATTGATAAGGCTTCCAAGGGTTGACGTTCGATTTATGGAAGCCTACAATGACGGTATTGTAATTTTGCAATTTGGTCAACAATTGATCAAGTTTATCTGCTTTAATTTCGTGGACTTTAGTATACTTCCTTAATTCTTCAAGGTATGCTGAATTGTCTACAGCATCGCCCATTTCAACATAAGCGATTGATTTTGTGTCCAGATGGCGCAATGGGAGAATTTCCTTTTGATTGCGCACTACCGTTATGGCGTTTTCCATGAGTTGCTCATAGAGCAAATCGTCCTTTAAGCGGTTAAGATCTGCCACCAAATTTTTGGTACCAACGGGAACATAGTTATGCAATCCCACTTTATACTTAGCCATTAAAATCTTTTTTACGGAATGCGCAAGTCGCTCCTCATCAAAAACTTTACTTTCATAAGCCGCTACCATTTTATCTATTGCCAATGGGATGTTTTCTGAAATTAGGAGCACATCATTACCCGCCATAAAAGCCGCTAAATCAATATCCCCTGGCCTACTAAAATTGGAGACCCCTTTCATTTCTAGAGCATCGGTAAAAATCAAACCTTCAAATTCCATCCGATCTTTAAGTAAATCTGTAATTATCCGCTTCGACAATGAGGAGGGTGTACCTGCCTGAGGTTCTAAGCTTGGCACATTCAGATGGGCTACCATCACGCTGGATAAGCCTTCTTTAATTAATTTTCTATAGGGATAAAGTTCAATGGAATCTATGCGTTGCTCATTAAAGTTAATTGTAGGCAAGGTTTTATGACTATCTGTATCCGTATCGCCGTGCCCTGGAAAATGCTTGGCATTGGCCAAAACACCCACACTTTGGATACCTTTCATGAATGCCAAAGATTTTGCGGTTACGTTATCGCGATCTTCACCAAAGGAGCGATTGCCGATAATTGGGTTTTTAGGGTTGGTATTGATATCTACGTCGGGAGCAAAATTAAAATGTACTCCAATTCGTTTACAATGTTCGCCCAACTGTCTGCCCATTTGTTCGACCAGTGCATTATCGGTAATGGCACCAAGCGTCATGTTATACGGAAATGCGTAAGTAGAGTCCAAACGCATACTCAAGCCCCATTCAGCATCCATACCTATTAACAGAGGAACTTTAGAAATGGCTTGATAACGGTTGTTTAATTTAGCCTGTTTTACCGGTCCTCCGGAAGAATAGATGATGCCTCCAATGTGGTTGTCATTGATCAACCTGGCCACTTCCGCTTCATTGGCCTTATTATTGTTAGACACCGCACGCGCCATAAATAACTGGCCAATGCGCTCACGAAGGCTCATTGAATTATAAAGCTCATCCACCCACTTCTGTTGTGCAGCTGCATCCTTAGTTGCCAATGGATTTTTAGAGTTTTGGGCGGAACTTTTAAAAATAATGAAACATAATAGGAGGGAAAAAAGAAATCGCATATAAATTTTGGGCTTTTAAGCTGAGTGTTAGGTTTAATAGGTGGTAAAATACCACTTTTCACGGATGTGCATAAAATTTTAAGATAGTTTTATAACGAAGAATCCCATTTCATAGTATGCACTGTAAGTCTCTGTTATGAAATAAAAAAAGGCAAGCAGTTGGTTCTCAAAGAGAGAAGCCAAAATGAATGCCAGTTAAGTGAATGACCGTTATTTCACAAAGCGACTGTGCCAACTTTCACTGGCCGGCACTTCCCAGTTTTCGTTAAATTCAGCAATATTATGGACTAAATTATTAAAGACAATCGTATGTTTTGAAACCGCTTTATCTTTCGCCATTTTCTTGAAGTCAATTAAGGTTTTGTAGGCAATAAAATCGCCTTGTTTGTAGGACACGTTCATTTTGTCCATCAAATCAACATGGTATTCCTTTTCCAATTGCTGAATAAAATGAACGGAAGCGTCTATACTGCACCCTGTTGCCTTTGTTAAGCTTTGGTTTAGGGCAATAACGATAAATCGCTTGTATTTAATAAGATATCCAGACTCTAAATCGTTACCATGGGCCGTCCAATTAGTAATAAATGTATCTAATTTTGATTCCAATTCTACAATTTCTTCATCAGTAAAGGAGCGGTTGGCTTGATAGATCCAAACTCGTGATTCTTCGGGTAACGTATTAAAATCGACTAGCATAATGAAATTTTTAATGAGTTACAAAAGTACAACTTTTACATCCAATTACGGTCTTGAGATTCAATCTTAAATAAGAGATAGTCATAAATCAATTTGGCATTTTTCTCTGTAATATATGGGATTCTAACCGTATGAGATGCCGTTGCAATATGAAGGGAAGCAATGTGCCGTCGCTTCTGAAAAAAGCTCTGTTTGAGCGCTACAGATTGTATTTTGTGAAGCTGGTTAATTTGCCGCACTCGGTCAATAAATCCACTCGTCACAGTAAGGTATTCGTCCGTAATTTGAAAACTTGCTTTTTTATAGGTGATGTGTACAAATAAAACAATCCAAGCGATAATGCCAATATTGATCAGCCAAAAATAATCGCCCATAATAAAAAAAGCAGGAATGTTGAGGATTACACCGATAACCGTAGCCCGAAGGATCAACACCCGTTTGTAATAAACATCTGGCTTATGAAATTCCCCCACACCATGATATTGCGAGAATATTTTCTCAATTAAATGCGCCAATTGCGGTTTATCCAAAGCCACAATTTTAAAGTGTTTCTGTTGCTTCTTATTGATCATGGCCTGTTTTATCGATAAGGTGTGCAATCCAAAATAAGATTTTAACCGGTTGGTTTTTATCACCAAATTCTGGATCCTTACCGGGGTCAAGATTAACGACAGTTTATTAAAAAGACCTTTATTGATTTCAATAGTGTCTTTATTTTCAACAACTTCAAGATTATAATTCGCTATAAAGGTTTTGATAATTGAAAATAGCATAGAGACGAAGACTGCGAGCATCACCATAAACAGATTCGCGAGTAAAACATTAAAGAAACTACCGGATTGTAGATTAATGGTCGATTTTACGCGATCGGCAATTTGAAAGTCTTCTAAATATTTTTCGAATTCGTTAAAGAGTCCGAGTACAAATGAAATAATGATCAAAAAACTCCTGATGTGGTTTTGGGAAATCCCTTCCAACAACAGCCGCATCACTGATGCTTTAAAAAAGATGGTTTGTTGTGGAGTTTCGGCCGTAACGCCTGCATTTTCTAATTGAGCTGTAGAGAACAGTTGGGCTTTAAGATGCAGCGCTGTGGCACGGTCTAAGGCATTGATCTCTATTTCAGCCTTATCGTCACCAGCAGTTTCAATGGTTAACGACACCACATTAATTAGTTGCTGAATAAAATTTTGCTTGATATAGACATTTTGAATCTTCGACTTGGGAAGGATGGTAGTATCTTTATTGAATACCCCAGTAGCCAAATGAAACTCATCGTTATCTAGAGAGAACTTAAAATTGAGGTATTTAAGAATTGCAAACCCTAAAATTACTATAAAGATGCCGAGTATGATTAAAATAAGGTTGGTTGTGGTTAGGAAGGCAAACGATTCTTTTTTAGACAAAGACAAGCCCATCGCTAAAAAAAGAACGAAAAAACGGGCAAAAAATTTATACGTGTTTAGCGCAAAAATGATTATAATTCCTTTCGGTGATTGCCGCGCTGGTTGTGAAAAATCAAGTCGTTCCATTGACACGTTCACTTAAATAGTCATTGATTTTTTTGGCGTCACTGTGATTAAGACCTTCAATGCTTAAATCAATTCCAGATTCGCCGGCGGTAAAAATGTTTAGAGTGGCTAAATTAAGTTTTCTGGCCAGCCAGGTTCGGGATATTTCTAAATGTTGGATGCGCGAAATGGGAACTGCTGCTATAGAATTGACCAAGAATCCTTTGGTATATATGACGTCCTGCTCTCGGATGGCATATTTTCGAGTTTTAAACGCCACTATGGAAAAAATTAAATTGGCGATGGCTATAAACATAACCGCTGCCAAGATGTACCAAAATAGGTTTTGAAACGTGTCGTCAATAACCTTCATTTTAGCAATCCATAACGCCGCCATTACTATGAGATAAATAGCGCTTCGGTTTAAAATAATGATTTTGAGATACTGTTTTGAAACCGGTTTGAAGTTGACATCATCAATAGTAGGCAAAGCATCTATGTTAATTTGCTGATTGGTGAACATGGATGATATGTCGTGTTAATTTAGAAAACTTTACTTTTTTTGCTGCTTTTTGAAGTTGCGATAGCTTAAAAACCCATAAACAACCACCGCAAACGGGAAATAAAATGCCAAGCGTTCCCACCGGATACCGCGTCCTAAGATGTAATCAAAAATGAGCACCACAATACAGAATATGGTACCTCCTACCAATGCTGCAACCAGCACTCTTTTTTTACTAACTTCAGGCATATTATAGGTCTTGAGCGTTGGCAATCAATTCAGCAATATCCATCACTTCAATTTCAGATTCTTTGTCTTTGGCTTTAACGCCATCGGTCATCATGGTATTACAAAACGGACAACCCGCAGCAATTATTTGTGGTTTCACATCTATAGCTTGCTCAGTACGGGCCACGTTGATTTCTTTGGTACCTGGTTCAGCGTCTTTAAACATTTGGGCACCGCCGGCACCACAACATAAACCAAGAGATTTACAACTTTTCATTTCAACCAGCTCGGCATCCAACTTTCTGATCAAGTCTCTTGGTGCTTCATACACATCGTTGGCGCGACCCAAATAACAGGGATCGTGAAAAGTGATGCGCTTTCCTTTAAATTGACCTCCTTCAATAGTTAAGCGTCCTTCGTCTAGAAGCGACTTTAAAAGTTGGGTATGGTGCATCACTTGATAGTTGCCACCAAGTCCTGGATATTCATTTTTTATCGTATTGAAACAGTGCGGACAGGCTGTGACAATCTTCTTAATTTCATAGGCATTGAGCACTTCAATATTGGTAACGGCTTGCATTTGAAAAAGAAACTCATTCCCGGCACGTTTTGCAGGATCTCCCGTGCAGCTTTCTTCAGTACCCAACACCGCAAACTCGACGTTTGCTCGGTTTAATAGTCTTACAAAAGCTTTGGTTACTTTCTTTGCTCTATCATCAAAGCTTCCCATACAACCTACCCAAAACAGGACTTCTGGTTGCTTTCCTTCTGCCATAAATTCCGCCATTGTTGGCACTTTCAATGTACTGCTCATAGTGTACTCTTTTATATCTTATTCACCTTGCCTTGGCAAGAGATTGGTCTAGTCATGATGTCCATCATCAAACACCTGAATGGTCACATTTTTGTCTACAAGTTCCGTAAACTTTCCTTTGTATTGGGTTGCCTTTACCAAATGGTTATCAATCCAATGGTAGTTGCCGCCACGAGGTTTACCCATCAATAAAGTGTGGTATTTAAATCCGTGCTTATTCAGCCAAGTTTCCGTATATCCACGGTGTTCTTCCATTCGGGAGGTGAAAAAACAAATCATATGACCTTCGTCATACCACTTATTACAGGTTATTAAAGCGTCAGGATATACTTCGGCCGTAAGCATGCGTTCAGGCTCTTCATTCGGAATATCGTCGCAAATTGTGCCATCAATATCAATTAAATAGTTTTTGACCCCTTCAGGAAGTACCGGACTGACCTTCTCTCCTTTCTCAACTTTATCGTGTAAAAACTTATCTGCTTCTTCTCTTTTCATACCTATTGCTCCCTAAATAGTGTAGGGATTTTTATTAATTAAACTCTCGATTTATAATAACTCAAGCTTAAAACTAATATTATTCTTTCAAATAGCCCTTAATAAGATTGAATTTGTCAGGGTTTTCAATATTGCTCAGTATTCCCTGAGCTCTGTTGCGTATCCTTTAAAATTTGGAATATATTTTATCAAATGTGAAATGCAGTTAGACTATTCGTTTTTCCAATTGAGTCGGTCCATTTGATTATAAGGCCATGGCGCTCCATTATTTTCGACATTAGTCATCATAGTGTTCAACTCCATCGGTGCTGCGGACTGCTCCATTACTAAATAACGGCGCATGTCCATAATAATGGATAAAGGATCTATACTTACCGGACAAGCTTCAACACATGCGTTACATGTGGTGCAGGCCCAAAGTTCCTCTCTGGTAATATAATTATCCAATAATTGCTTCCCGTCCTCTTTAAAAACGCCGTTGTTAGCATCTATATTTCTGCCTACTTCTTCAAGACGATCTCTCGTATCCATCATGATTTTTCGAGGCGATAATTTCTTACCTGTTTGATTGGCCGGACATTCACTTGTGCAACGTCCACATTCCGTACAGGTATAAGCATTAAGCAATTGTACCCAATTTAAATCTTGAACATCACTGGCTCCAAATTTTGCCGGTACATCAGTACTTTCTGGTTGGGCCGCGAAAGGATCGACATTTGGATCCATCATCATTTTAACCTCATTGGTGACGGATTCCAAATTATCTAATTCGCCTTTAGGTCTGACTTTTCCGTAATAAGTGTTTGGGAATGCCAAGAGGATATGTAAATGCTTGGAGAAATACAGATAATTTAAAAATCCTAAAATTCCTAAGATGTGTAGCCACCAAGCGGTGCGTTCTAAACTATGAATGGTGTTTTCTGAAAGTCCGCTAAACAAAGGTGTAATGAATTGACTGATCACGTTTCCATTATTCATGTTCTGGAACTGCAAATCAGTGGCATTCATGACCAAAAACAAGAGCATAAGTACCATCTCAATATAAAGAATATAGTTGGCATCACTCTTTGGCCAACTGGTCATCTCATTGGCCCAAAAACGCTTGATTTTAACAACATTTCGTCGAATCCAGAAGATAATTACCGAAATAAAAACCAGAAGTGCCAATACTTCAAAGGCGCCAATAAGCACCCCGTAAAGAGGCCCTATGCCTGAGAAAATACGATGTGTCCCGAATAAACCATCAATGATAATTTCTAAAACCTCAATATTGATGATGATGAAACCAACATACACTATAATATGTAGAATGCCAGCAATTGGACGTTTCACCATTTTACTCTGACCCATGGCAATCATTGCCATGTTTTTCCAACGTTGTGAGGTGTTATCACTCACGTCCACATCGTGACCAAGTTGAATGTTGCGAATCAGCTTTTTTACATTTTTTGCAAAATAACCAATGCCTATAAACAATGCTATAGCAAAAAGGATATTTGGAATGTAATTCATGAGGTGGTTGGTTAGTTATTATCTACTTCTATAAGAATCTCTTCTGGTTGTGTTTTTTCATCTTCAATAATATTGCCTTGCGCATCGAAACGTTTCGGTTTTTTTCCGAAAACAGAAAAGTGTACATACCGCTTAGGATTTAATTTAAAATCTTGGAGTAATTGCTCCAATTGAAGGGACGCCGATTCAAGATTAACATACAATTGATCTTCATTAAGTAATTTTCCCAGAGAGCCCTTCCCATCTTTTACACTCGCTAATAAGTTATTAACTTCCTGTAAGGTATTGTCGAGACTTGCAAAGGTTTTAGAAATTTCAACTTGTTTGAACTCAGTAGTGATTTCTGCAAGATTTCCTGAAAGGGTATCAAAATTATCAATCGCAGAGGTCAAAGACTTATCATTTTTGACTACCAAAGAGTTCATAGCATTGGATACGCTTCTAAAAGAAACAATTGTTTTATTCAGTTCAGCAATGGCCGCTTTTAAACCGTCTTCATTTTCACTAACGATCAAACTATTGAAGTTGGTCATCAACGAATCGGCAGCTTTTAGCGTAACGCCCAAATTACTACTGATTCCTGAAAAGTTTTTCGTCAAACTGGTGATGAGTCCTTCTTCTATTTCTGACTCCAAGAAATCACCATCTTTAGCCAATTCAGGACCGGGCATGGGTACAATGGCCAAAGCATTTCCGCCCATTAAGCCAGTCTCATACATACGGATCTTGCTGTTAGTAGAAAATTTGACATCCTCAGTAATTATCAAAGTGACAATTGTTTTACCCGTTTTATCATCGTAGGTAATCTCTTCAATTTTCCCAATTTTATTCCCTTTAATGGTTACAAGGGAAGCGGTACTCAATGCGTTGTAATCAAATTGTGTTTGGTAACGGTTATGCTTTTTAAGGATGTTTATACCCTTTAAGTAGTTTATCGTAAATACCATAAGGAGAATCCCCAGGATAACGAGTATTGCAGTTTTAACTTCTCTTGATATTTTCAAAGTCTTTGAGATTTAGATGCACAAAATTAGGGATAAATATAATAAGAATCTTTTTAATTTACGGGAGATTTTAGAACCTCAGACAGGTCTACGCGCTCCCCATTTTGATAGGCTACAATAAATGAAGAAGGGTAGCCTTTAGACTTGGCAACTTCTGCAAGTTTCTTAACTTCATTATAATCAGACGTATATCCGGAGAAATATTTAAACAATTTACCTTCTTTTTCACGCGAAATATTCTGCAGACCTTTAAAATTAAATGATTTTGGTTCAACTTTATTTGAGCTGGCGGCCAATTGAACTTTAAAAACTGTGTTTGGATACACTAAGGCAGAAGTGTCTTCAACTTTCAATTCTTCATTTACTGCTTCTTTGATGCTCTCAATGTCAGCTACGTCTTTATAAACATTTTGTCCTACATTTCGATCGAGGATCATTTTATAGTCCATAATCCCTTTGTAGATGGACAATGACATTTCACTTTGTCCTTTAGATGAATTTAAGTAAGCGCCTTCAGGTTTGTAAGTTAAGAATCCAGTTTCTACCAAAATACTTGGCATGTAAGTATTATGCAGTACCCAAAACCCAGCCTGTTTTACACCGCGATCTGTGCGCTTTAAACTGTTGGTGAAATTATCCTGTACCAAACGGGCCAATTGTGTGCTTTGATCTAAATAATCCTCCTGCATCAACGTCAAGCCAATAAACGATTCCGGAGCATTTGGGTCAAACCCATCATAGTGCGATTTATAATCTTCCTCTAGGAAAATCACTTCGTTTTCCTTTTTGGCCACTTCAAAATTGCGCTGGTTGGCGTGTAAGCCCAGTACGAAAGTTTCTGTACCGTGAGCGCTAGAATTATGAGCATTACAATGCACCGAAACAAATAAATCAGCATCAGCGTCGTTTGCAATTTTTGCACGACCCCTTAAGGGCACAAAGAGATCGGTTTTTCGGGTGTAAATAACCTTAATATTAGGATGTTTCTCTAGTGCTTTCCCAACGGTGAGTACAATATTAAGGGCAATATCTTTTTCCTTATAACCATTACCGGTATTTCCGGGATCCGTGCCCCCGTGACCTGCGTCTAATACGACCACAAATTTACCCTTGTTTTTCTGAAAGGCTTGTGCAGTGGAACTAATACTAGTGAATAAAAATATCTGTAATACGAAAATGTAATGTAGGTGCGTTCTCATAAAGGTCTAAACGAATAAAAAACTCGGTTTATTTTAATT
>Ga0114916_1001081_pt1 | contig 16190 bp, 14 predicted proteins | sample MalvirAntarct_66_FD_83501 | JGI IMG/M metagenome (GOLD analysis project Ga0114916, IMG submission 83501) | Marine viral communities from the Global Malaspina Expedition - Malaspina viral metaG Antarct_66 | ecosystem: Environmental > Aquatic > Marine > Oceanic | place: West Anvers Island... | reverse complement strand
GTTTTTAGAGATGTTTTAGATTTCAAAGTTCAAAAAGCTCACCCATCGGATTTAAAAAAATTCAGTCCATAAAGAGCCCTAAACTCTAACATTTAATATATTTACGCTTCTTTAAATTGAACAATTCAAACCCTAATTTATGAACAACTTATTGGTTGCTAATGCTGTTTCCAAAAGTTTTGGCGACTTTAAAGCGCTTAACGATGTTTCCATTGAAGTTTCAAAAGGAAGCATTTTCGGACTTTTGGGTCCAAACGGTGCAGGTAAAACCACCCTGATCAGAATTATCAACCAGATTACCATGCCCGATTCTGGTGAGATTCTGTTAGATGGTGCACCATTAAAACCTCATAATATTAGAGATATTGGCTACCTGCCAGAAGAACGCGGACTCTATAAAACCATGAGAGTGGGGGAACAGGCCATTTATCTGGCGCAATTAAAAGGTCTTACAAAACAGGAAGCCAAAGACCGTTTAAAATATTGGTTTGATAAATTGGATATAGGCGATTGGTGGCATAAAAAAGTCCAAGAACTCAGTAAAGGACAGGCCCAAAAAATTCAGTTTATTGTTACTGTATTACACCGACCGAAACTGTTAATTTTTGACGAACCATTTTCTGGTTTTGATCCTATTAACGCCTCGTTAATCAAAGATGAGATTTTACAATTAAGGGATGAGGGGGCCACCGTAATTTTTTCCACCCATCGCATGGAATCTGTAGAAGAACTGTGTGATCATATTGCGTTGATCCACAAATCGAATAAAGTATTGGACGGGAAATTGACCGATGTCAAACGCCAATTCAAAACCAATACCTTTGAAGTCGGATTACAATCCGCGCATCCGGAAACGCTGACCCAGTTAATTAAAGAGCAGTTTGAAGTGATCCCAGCCACCTTTAAAAACTTAAATGATGATATTAAAATGAATATCAAACTGCCTCAAAATGCATCGTCAAATGATTTGCTAAGGTTTCTTACCTCCAAGGCGGAAATTCACCATTTTGTGGAAGTGATTCCTAGTGCCAACGACATCTTCATCCAAACAGTAAAAAACAACTAACAATGAATCATCTACCGCTGATCATCAAAAGAGAGTATCTTAATAAGGTGCGTAATAAGTCGTTTATTGTCATGACTTTTTTGAGTCCGATGATCATGATTGCCCTAATTGCTGTGGTTGCTTATTTATCTCAAATGAATAACGATAAGCAGCGTACCATTTCAATATTGGATGAAACGGGAGTTGTGGCCAGTGAGTTTGAGACTTCAGAATTTACCACCTACGCAATAATCGATAACATGCCTTTAGAGGGCGCAAAGGAATTGGTGAAGGCTAAAAACAACTTCGGATTGTTATACATTAAAAAAAGTTCCGACTCGAGTAATGTGGTTGAATCGGTCAACTTTTATTCAGATGATTCCCCGTCCCTATCAATTATTTCAGGATTGGAGCGCAAAATTGAAAAGCGATTGTCCGACGTCAAACTACAAAATGAAGGGGTAGACATCGCCCAAATCTTAGCGTCAAAAACTCGAGTAAATATTGCCCAAGAAACTTTTGAAGGCGAAAAAACATCTAAGGTAGATAGTTATCTTAAACTGGCTTTTGGTGGGGCTGCAGGCTATTTGTTGTTCATGTTTATCATTATCTACGGCAATATGATTATGCGTAGCGTCATTGAAGAGAAAACCAGTCGGATTATTGAAATTATCATTTCTTCAGTAAAACCTATTCAGTTGATGATGGGTAAAATTATTGGGACTTCGTTAGCTGGGGTCACACAGTTCGTCATTTGGATTATCCTCGGGGGTGTTTTATTGTCTGTAGTATCAGCCATTTTTGGGATTGACGTCATGCAGATGCAAACGCCACAACAAGAACTGATCAATCAGGCTATGGCAAATTCAGATGCTCAAAATATGGCTCAAGAGCTTATCACAGGCTTTGTCAATTTGCCAATTTTAAACTTGTGTGTGGCTTTCCTATTTTTCTTCATTGGAGGATATTTATTATACAGTTCTTTATATGCAGCAATTGGTGCTGCGGTAGATAATGAAACGGATACCCAACAGTTTATGATGCCCATTATCATGCCACTTGTTTTGGCCGTGTACGTGGGTGTTTTCACCGTTATCGAAGATCCTCACGGGACGGTGTCTACGGTGTTTTCCTTTATTCCATTTACCTCTCCAGTGGTGATGTTAATGCGAATTCCGTTTGGGGTTCCCATTTGGCAACAACTGTTGTCTTTTAACATTCTCCTTTGCACTTTTATATTTACCGTGTGGTTTGCGGCCAAAATTTATAGAGTGGGTATTTTAATGTACGGTAAGAAACCAACATACAAAGAACTTTTTAAGTGGCTGAGGTATTAAAAAGTGCTATTCAGATTCATTGTTGTCCGATAAAGAATCAAGACCCTGCCTCATCGGCAGGCAGGCGCTGCGCTGTTAGAATAAAGAATAAACCTGACCCCAGCAGGCAGGGACTTGTTTGCAACTACCTGACAAACAATGATCATTTAAATTAAAATCGCACATGCGATCTCGGTAGAAACAGTTTTTAAAATGCAAGGTCTCATTGCGGAAATCTTCTAATGTTCCTTGCTTTAAATGAGTTTGTTAATTTATTATTTATTTTATCGGACACTAATAATTCAGATTACTATGTAAAAGGAAATTTTATATGTTAAGGGAGCGATTAAGAATAGCTTTTCAGGAGGCAACAGTGGAGATCTTTGGAAGATTTTTTGTGGCCGTCTTATGATTAGTTGTATATTGTTGCTAGGAATACCTGTGTAGTTTCTGCTGCACTAGCACAAGAGATACTCTAAATTAAATATAAGATGTTGTGATCCTTTTTCAATTATGGGGAGGAGCCATTTAAGTACTGGCAAAATCAAGTCTAGCGCTAGTCTTGAGTCTAGAAAGCACACTTTTTTTGATTATATTGAAATTTTGCTGGCAAGGTCTCGAGGTTATGGAATCGCTTTTGCGTGACGCATCGAATTATATTAAACTGATACGTATTAAAAAAGTCTAGTAAGTATTGAAATCAACTGATGCGCTAGATTCACAGAGTGTTTAAAAATTTAAAACCCAAAAATGTCAAAAATATTAGTAATAGAAGATGAGGCGAGCATTAGAAGAGTGCTGGTAAAAATTCTTTCCGAAGAAAATGAAAGTTATCAAGTAGACGAAGCTGAGGATGGCCTGGCCGGAATCGAAAAAATAAAAAATGAAGATTATGATTTGGTGCTTTGTGATATTAAAATGCCAAAAATGGACGGTGTTGAAGTATTAGAGGCGGTCAAAAAGATAAAACCGGAGACCACGATGGTGATGATTTCTGGGCATGGCGATTTGGATACTGCCGTAAATACGATGCGTCTTGGCGCCTTTGATTACATTTCAAAACCACCAGATTTAAACAGATTGCTCAATACGGTGCGCATTGCGCTCGACCGAAAGGAATTGGTGGTCGAAAACAAAATGCTCAAAAAGAAAGTAGGCAAAAACTTTGAAATGGTGGGGGAGAGTAAAGCTATTTACCACATTAAAGATATGATCGAAAAAGTTGCGGCTACGGATGCCCGAGTTCTCATTACAGGACCAAATGGTACGGGTAAAGAACTTGTCGCACATTGGTTGCACCAAAAGAGTGAACGCTCTAAAGGACCGTTAATTGAAGTCAACTGTGCCGCCATCCCTTCAGAATTAATAGAAAGTGAACTTTTTGGCCACGTAAAAGGTGCTTTTACCAGTGCAGTAAAAGATAGAGCTGGAAAATTTGAAGCAGCCAATGGGGGAACGTTGTTTTTAGATGAAATTGGAGACATGAGTCTGTCTGCCCAAGCCAAAGTCTTACGTGCCCTACAAGAAAGTCGTGTGCAGCGCGTAGGTAGTGACAAGGATATTAAAGTAGATGTACGTGTTGTAGCGGCCACCAATAAAAATTTAACTAAGGAAATTGAAGAAGGCAGGTTCCGCGAAGATTTGTACCATAGGTTAGCGGTCATCTTAATTCAGGTGCCATCCCTAAACGACAGACGCGAAGATATCCCACTTTTGATTTCCTATTTTGCAGAGAAAATAGCCTCAGAAAATGGATCAGCCACAAAAAAATTCACGGCTAAAGCCATTCAACAATTACAAGAATACGATTGGACCGGGAATATTAGGGAGTTGCGCAATGTGGTGGAACGACTGATAATTCTTGGTGAAAATGAAGTCAGTGAGAATGACGTCAATCTGTTCGCCTCCAAATAAGCGCAAGCGTATGAAAATGACCCATTACAACAGACGTGCACTTTATGGCGGAATAATTTCTGCTGTCATCATGGGTTTAGGTGCGTATTTTATGGGGCATATTAGTGGGTATGAAGCTAAAGTGCTTATAAAATCATCGCTTCCAGGAATCAACACCCTCTGTAACACCATTGCCTTGGCTTCTGCTACTATTTTGGCACTTTTGTTAACATTATTGAGTGTAAGTTCAAGCACGAAATCTAAACTCACAAAAGAACATTACACCCATATATTACTCATTGCGAAAATAGATACCACGGTATTTATATTTGCGATCATCTTTTTCCAGTTTTTAAACATTCCGATTACTGAAGCTGATAATGTGCCGAGTTCTTGGTTTGCAACCATCTATTACGTCAGTTTAGGGTTGTCGTCTTTATTGAGCGGGGGGTTGATCAGTGTTGTACTTATGCTTTTTAATGCAGTGAGCAACATGATTGAAATTGTAGGATTGGAAGTGGAAAATCATCCCTTAATGATTCAGGAGGATGAAGAGGAAAATGAGGAAGACAATTAACATTCGAATAGAACTAAAATTCTAAATGTAATTTTTTATGAAAAATATTAATATTGACGATTTTAAAATAACGGAAATTATACGCATAGAAGATCTGGAAACCAGTTTTGATCTGGACGCCTCCAAAGACGCGATTAAAGATGGTCTTAAGGATATTAGAAAGGAATTGGGTGACATTCAGGATAAGATGTACGCCCACGGTAAATATGCTATTTTAGTCTGTTTGCAGGGGATGGACACGGCTGGTAAGGACAGTTTGATACGGGAGGTGTTCAAAGATTTTAATTCGCGGGGTGTAGTAGTGCACAGTTTTAAGGTTCCCACCAATTTAGAACTTAAACACGACTTTTTATGGCGTCACTATATCGCACTTCCGGCGCGTGGTAAATTCGGCATTTTTAACCGTACGCATTACGAAAATGTTTTGGTAACCAAGGTTCATCCATCGTATATTATGAATGAAAATATTCCAGGAATTGATGCAGTTGAAGATGTTGATGGAGCGTTTTGGGACCAACGTTTTGAGGATATCAATAATTTTGAAAAGCATTTGGCAGAAAATGGCACCTTAGTTTTCAAGTTCTTTTTGAACATTTCGAAAAATGAACAGAAAAACCGGCTATTAAGACGTTTGGACCGTGCCGATAAGAACTGGAAATTTTCTCCAGGAGATTTAGAAGAACGAAAACTTTGGAATGACTATATGGAAAGTTATGAGGAAGTCCTCAATAGAACTTCCAAACCACACGCACCTTGGTACGCCATTCCTTGTGATGACAAGAAGACCTCACGATATTTAGTTGCGCGTGTCCTTTACGACACCTTAAAGACCTATAAAGATATTAAGGAACCTGAGTTGGATGAAGATATCAAGGCTAATTTAGAGTTGTATAGAGAACAGTTGAAAAATGAATAATACACCAATCCATTCAGAATTCTATGATAAGTTTGTGACATACTCTACATAAGAACTTGAAAGTTTGGAAATGACAATGGTACTTTTATGGTGTTTCCTGAATCTAACAATTAGCTAAAATTATTAAGTCGTCAAGACATCTCGTTGAGGTATTAAATTGTTGCCCCATTACATATTAATATATAAATAACGCGCTTTTACAAACATATACAGGCCATAACATAAGAGTCCAATCGCCACTAAACTTAATGCCAAGGCGCCAAATTGATAGTTTAAAAATTGAAAGGCATCCGTTACAGTGCTTAATTCTTCATTTCTAAAGCTCAGGCCGGTCCGTAGAGTTAAAAATCCCATGATTCCAAAAACTACTGCTCTAGCCACGTGTCCAATGACCCCAAATTTTAATAACATATTTTTTGCCTTAGGAGGCATTTGAGAAGATTGTACATTCTTTTTAAACTGATTCGAAACGATAAAGTAAATTTCGAATATACATTTGCCGCCTAATATTAATCCTAAGACTACAGATAGTAGGCTACCATATTCTGAATTTAATAAATCGATTATTATTTTTTGTTGGTCCTTATAGCCAGCACCAAAAAGTAATTTCAGGGCTAAAACACCTAAAGAGCCATAAAATAAGGCCCCACTAAAATATCCCGCTCTTACAAACAGACCGTTTAGGCCAGTTCCTAATTTCCGAGAATCGCATAGGGTTTGGTATATGCGCCAAAATACGTAGCTGAACAATCCTAAAGCAAGCACAACTAGGATGAGTTTTCCTAAATAGGGACTGTTCAAATAACCTATCGCCCCTTTGGTGCCAGTTTTTTGGCCACCCCAGTTAAAAGCGGAAATCATGGTTAAGAATCCAACTAGTATATAAACAAATCCCATGGCGCCCAATCCAAAACGCGCTATATTTTCTTTTTTAAGCTTCATCAAAATTTTTTAATGACTTATCATCTTAATGTACAGAATTGTTTTTTTGATTCTAAAGATCTTCATACACCTCCAGAATCAGCTTGAAAATAGGTTTATATAAGCTTCTCCAAAGGTGACTTCGCTTCAACCTAATCAAAAATATATAAATTTTGAACACTAAACCGATAACTTTAAGATGAATAATAAATGAACGTATGACGCTATTTTTTGGCAATGATTTAAGCAAAACCCCTATACAATGGGTTTAGATCATATCTATGACTTTTTTATAGTTTTACACAACGTTAAATTTTATGTAAAGCCGCGCAAAGAAGTGTTTTTTGGTACGGTTTCTGCCTCAATTAAGCCAATGAAAAATTATTTGTTTTTATTGGTTATAGGGGTATTTGTTTGTGGCTGTTCTCAAGTGCAACGCGCAACAGATTTGATAACGAAACCTTCAGCCAGAGAACTCTATTTGCGAACCTTAGGCGCCAATGTTATTTCTGAAACACTTTGGAATGATGCCTACACGAACGCCAAAACTAGTCAGTTACAAGCGCCTATCCCTTTTGTCATCGCATCACAATCCTTTAAGGATGAAGCTATAGCGTTAGCTTATAACATCAATTTAGAAAAAGGATCTGTATTTAAATTAATGGTGCAGAAGAATATAGATTCGGGTCTAATTTTTATTGATTTATATCGCTATGATACAGATTCCACACTCTCCAAAAAGCCATTAGCTTCCAATGATTGGCAAGTAGATACCATTAGTCACACAGTTGAGCGATCCGGAGTATATAAGGTAATTATCCAGCCCGAATTAAGAGATTCCTTAAAGTTTACCGCAAAAATGTACACTCAACCTTCATTTGCATTCCCTGTCGCTGGCAAAGGCAATGCAGCCATTGGGAGTCGTTGGGGAGTGGCAAGAGATGGGGGAAAAAGATCTCATGAAGGCATCGATGTTTTTGCAGTCCGAGGAAGTCCAGTTGTAGCGGCAACGGACGGAGTCGTCTCATTTACAGGGGAGAAGGGGTTAGGAGGGAAACAGGTGTGGCTTAGAAATGGTCTTTGGGGTCAATCGCTATACTATGCCCATTTAGACAGTATTGTTGTGGCAAGAGGTGCTCGGCTAAAAAGGGGCGATACATTGGGCTTAGTGGGCAACACGGGTAATGCCCAAACTACGCCACCGCATTTACACTTTGGAATCTATACCCGATCAGGGGCGATTAATCCTTTGCCATTTGTGGAACTACAGGATGTTCCTGCTGAAATTCATATTGTAGCTTTAGATAGCGCCGTTACCAAATTAAAAAATAACCAGCTGCGTACTGGCCCATCCACAAAATATCCGGAATTGCTGAATTTACCCCGAAATCATCCCATGACAATTGTCGGTAAAACGCGGGAGTGGTATCATGTAAAAGTTGCTGATTCATTGGAAGGATTTATAAACCAATCGCTGCTCAAAAAATAAAAGGTTTCGACAGATAATTGAATCAGTAATAAATTGGAATTATGATCCGTTAAAGCTGTAGCTGTAATTATAGCATTTTTCTATCCGTGTTGGGTTTAGGTTTCCCGTATTCTCTCTTATAGATAGCTACCAGTGCTAAGAAAAGACTGATTAATAGCGGACCAAAAATCAAACCAATAAATCCAAAAATAGGAACACCAACAATTACTCCTATTAAGGTGATTAAAGGATGTACATCGTCAAGCTTTTTAAGAACATAAAGTCGGATAATATTATCAGTAGAGCCCACCACGACAAATCCGTAGATTAAAATTGCCCAAGCTTGAAAAGTATCTCCTGAGGACAGACTAATGAGAAATACCGGTAAGATACCAATAAGGGTGCCTACAAATGGAATCATAGATCCGATAGTCACAATAACGAACCAAAAGAAAGGCTCATCGATACCGAATATTAAAAAACCTATCAACGCAATGATGCCTTGTGCAATGGCCACCAAAGGAATACCAATGGCATTAGAACGCACCATCTTTTGTATCTCTAGACCAATTTCCTTTAAATTATAATTATCCAACGGGATATAATCGGTGAGGGACTCACGTAATTCTCTCCTATTGGTTAACATGTAGTACAGCATAAAATACATCAAACCAATAGCAATAAAAGCATTGAATGTGCCACCAACCAAATTCTGTAAGTTGGTAGAAACCCAACCAGTAATGGCGCCTGTATCAATGTTAGACCCAATGTCAAACCCAACGTAGTGCTGAATACTGCTCAATTGTTCTTTAAATGCAGTAATCACTTGTTCGCTATTATTCACAGCACGACCTATCTTGTTGCTCAGCATCCAAACAATTCCAGCCATGGGGACCAGTATGCCTACAAATGAGATGAACATAATTAATAGCGCTGCCATAGTCGGATTCCATTTGCGTTTTTTGACTAAAGTGGCCATCCATTTCCTGAATAGAATATAAATTGTAATAGCTCCAAGAACACCAGTAAGATACGGAAGTAATTCTATAAAAATCAAGCTTCCCATAAAAAGCATGAGAAGTATCGTAAAGAGTTGCCGTATAAGTTTAGGTGATAGTTGGGCCATTTAAAAAAGGATGTAAGTTGTTGGTTAAGAGTTGAACTTTGAATTTTAAAGATAGTGCAAGTTTCTTGATTTATTCAGAAAAATTATACCCTACATCCAAATATTATGCACCTAAATCAATCTCAATTTGATTGTGTGTAATGTCATCAAAAGTCTCACGCTTTCTAATAAGATGGGCTTTTTTATTATGCCATAATACTTCTGCAGGTCTGTAACGTGAGTTGTAATTGCTAGCCATACTATAGCAATATGCCCCAGCATTTTGAAAACACAAAATATCACCTTCAGTAATTTCTTTGATACGTCGGTTATTTGCAAAAGTATCCGTTTCACAAATATAACCTACTACAGAATAAAATCGTTCTCGACCTTTTGGGTTGGAGATATTGATAATTTCATGTTGCGATCCGTACAACATAGGCCGGATTAAATGGTTAAATCCAGAATCAACCTGCGCAAAAACCGTTGAGGTAGTCTGTTTTACCACGTTTACTTTAGTTAGAAAAACACCCGCTTCACTCACTAAAAATTTCCCTGGCTCAAAAGCCAAAGTCAATTCACGACCGTATTTCTTACAAAAGACATTGAAGCGCTTGGTAAGTTTTTCACCCAATTCTTCTATATTAGTTTCAATATCGCCTTCTTTGTAAGGTACCTTAAATCCTGAGCCAAAATCAATGAACTCTAAATCCTTAAAGTGTAAAGCGGTATCAAATAAGATTTCACTGGCATATAAAAACACATCAATATCAAGGATATCACTGCCTGTATGCATGTGAATTCCGTTGATGTTCATATTTGTATTTTCAATAATGCGCAATAAGTGCGGAATTTGATGAATGGAAATCCCAAATTTACTATCAATATGTCCTACTGAAATGTTAGTGTTTCCGCCGGCCATCACGTGTGGATTGATCCTGATGCACACCGGAGTTTTAGGATGACGTGTTCCAAATTGTTCCAAGATGGAAAGGTTATCAATATTAATTTGAACGCCAAGTTCAGCCGCCATCTCAATTTCTTCAAGAGATACACCGTTTGGAGTATAAATAATTTGATCTGGAGAAAACCCTGCCTTCAACCCTAATTTAACTTCCTGAATGGAAACGGTATCTAAGCCAGAACCGAGTGTTTTAAATAATTTTAGGATGCTAATATTAGACAAAGCCTTAACGGCATAGTTAATTTTTAACGTTTTGACCTTACTAAATGCAGATGTTAAGCGTTTATATTGTGCGCCAATTTTTTCTGAATCATAGACGTAAACTGGACTTTCGAAGTCGGTAGCGATTTGTAGTAAGGTTTTGTGTTCCATTTTTTATTATAAATTTTAATAGCGGTAAATCTAAATCCTTTTTTTTATTCAAGCCTAATGAAACATTAAAAATGGTACAACTTTTTATGTAATGATTTAGACCGTAACAAACAATACTTAAATTTATTGGTTAAAAGATTTATCTTGATTACTTTTGTGCTGCATAAAAATAGAGATTTCCGCTTTAGCTGAAACATTTTCAGAACTTAATAACGGAACAATTATATACTGATCAATATGAATTTACACGAGTATCAAGGAAAAGATATTTTAAGCAGTTTTGGAGTACGTATCCAAAGAGGTTATGTCGCAAAAAATGCTAATGAGGCTGTTGCTGCAGCAAAACAATTGACCGCAGAAACCGGAACCGGATGGCATGTGATCAAAGCACAGGTTCATGCAGGTGGACGTGGTAAAGGCGGAGGTGTTAAATTGGCCAAAAACCTTAAGGAAGTTGAAGAAATTGCAGGACAGATTATCGGGATGCAATTGGTTACTCCTCAAACTTCAGCAGAAGGAAAGAAGGTTCACCAAGTATTGGTAGCTGAGGATGTATATTATCCAGGTGCAAGTGAGACAAAAGAATTTTATGTATCTGTATTGTTAAACAGAGGTACAGGCCGCAATATGATCATGTATTCTACTGAAGGCGGTATGGATATTGAAACGGTTGCTGAAGAAACACCACATTTAATCTTTACTGAAGAAATTGATCCGGCTACAGGTATTTTGCCTTTCCAAGCAAGACGTGTTGCTTTTAACTTAGGTTTAGAAGGCACTGCTTTTAAAGAAATGACAAAATTTGTCACTAATTTATATACAGCATACGTAAAATCTGATGCGTCTTTATTTGAAATCAATCCTGTATTGAAAACAAGTGATGACAAGATTATGGCGGTTGATGCAAAAGTGACTATTGATGACAATTCATTATTTAGACATAAAGATTACTTAGATCTACGCGATTTGCGTGAAGAAAGCGCTATTGAAGTTGAAGCAGGTGCTTTAGGCTTGAATTATGTTGATTTAGAAGGTAATGTTGGCTGTATGGTTAACGGTGCAGGCTTGGCCATGGCTACTATGGATTTAATTAAGCAAGCAGGTGGTGAGCCAGCTAACTTTTTAGATGTTGGTGGTACTGCAGATGCTGCTCGTGTTGAGGCAGCTTTCAGAATCATTTTAAAAGATCCAGCGGTTAAAGCTATTTTGATCAATATTTTTGGCGGAATTGTACGTTGTGATCGTGTTGCTCAAGGTGTCATTGATGCTTATAAGAACATGGGGACTATTGAAGTGCCTATCATTGTTCGTTTACAAGGTACCAATGCAGACATTGCAAAGAAATTAATTGACGATTCAGGATTGGACGTTATGAGTGCTACTGAGTTTCAGGAAGCTGCTGATAAAGTTCAAGCGGTATTGGGTTAATCCATCAAGCATATATCATAAAAGACCTCACAGCGTTAAACCTGTGAGGTCTTTTTATATGTATGAAGATATAACAGGTCAATCTCGCTACGCCCTGGTGTTGTGTTAGTCGTTCTTCTTTGGTTTTGGCTTGTCCTCTTTAACCGGTTTTGGACCCCGTAAATGAATCACCAATCCGTTTAAGAAATTACGCAAAATTTGATCGCCACATTCCATATAATTCGGATGGTCTTCCTTTCTGAAAAAGGCTCCTAATTCACTTCTCGTGATTCTAAAATCTACGAGCTCTAGGATTTTTATTATCTCGTCGTCTCTCAATTGAAGTGCGACGCGTAACTTTTTAAAAATGTCATTGTTAGTCATGATGTTGATGTATGTGATGCTAAATTTATATTATTATAAGTTTTTAAAATACTATTATTCTGACATTAACCAAATGAAAGCTTGACCGAAATTTTCGCGCCAAAGGGCTTCATTATGCTGCCCACCTTCTACCGTAATGTTCATAAGATGGTGCTGAGGCACTTCTTTTTCCAATAAAAGTGCTGCCATTTTTTCTTGATCGGGTATCATGGTATCACTTTCTGCAGAGCCCGCTAGAAAGTAGAACCTAGAATTTTTGGAAATTTGAGAGGAGGCCACCATTTCAAAAATTTCAGGGTTGAACCAAAATGATGCCGAAAACACTCCCGCACTCCCGAAAACTTCAGGATGTTTTAAGATGGCATAAAATGATAAAAGGCCTCCCAACGATGATCCAAAAATACTCGTAAATTCAGCCTTTTTTAATGTTCTATACCTGCTATCAATATGTGGTTTTAAGGTGTGGATGATAAATTCTAAGTAGGCATCAGCATTGCCACCACCATAGCTCTCATTTGGGTAAGGTGTCATTTCGTTCATACGTTTCTCATTGCCGTGTTCAATACCGATGATTATGGCCTTCTTAGATGCATTGTCATCTAAATATTCGTCAATCTCCCATTCTCCGGCATACGAGGTGGCAGCGTCAAAAAGATTTTGGGCATCGTGCATATATAGTGTAGGGTAATGCGCTGAATTTTCTGAATAATCTTTGGGGAGGTAAATCCAAATCTTTTTTTCGCTACCTAGCTGAGGAGCTGCTAGGGTGAATTTAGAGACTTGCGGAGAAAGGGTATGTTGACCATAACCAAGCGTACTCAAAGCCATACAAATGAATAATAAAAGTCGGGTAGATGTCATTGTCAGCTAGAAAATTTCATAAAACAAATTTAAGTATTCACGCCGAGTACTAAGGGCCTAAATTCAGATTTGATTGTCTTAAAAATCGATGAATTACGTAAAATTATCAATATGTTGATTATCAACACTTTATAAATTATAAATGTATGAAATTGAAAAAACCACGTTGTATGGTAGATTATTTTTCGATAAGTTACTAATTATCAACGATTATCAAAATTTAATTGTCGCTAACTTTATAAGGACAAAATTAGATTCCCTCTGTTATGATAAACCGTGTAGAAAAGTTGAGTCTCCTTTCGGAAATGATTGCATTTGCTCAAACGGATGCATCCATCAAATCTATAGAATATAAATTTCTTTTAGGTGTTGCTAAGCAATTAGAAATTTCGCAATCCGACTTTGATTATTTATTTGAATTTCCTGTGACTTACGTGCATTTGAAATCGCACAGTGAGCGCATTGTGCAATTTCACCGATTGGTATTATTGATGAATTTAGATCAGGAGATTACTTCCAAGGAACTCGTTAAGCTGCACAATTTTGGCTTACGAATGGGCTTGAGTCACGAATCCATCAATCGGGTTTTAGACTTGATGGAAAGTTTCCCCAATAAAATCATCCCACCAGATTTTTTGATTGACATCTTTAAGATCCAGTATAATTGAGTGGGTAGTTTTCAGTAGGCAGTCTGCAGTTTTCAGTCTGCAGTTTTCAGTAGGCAGTTATCAATCTGGTGTTAACAGTTAGAGTTAGTAAATAATTATAATTTCCAGACATATATGTTCTTATTTTTCATCCTCAAACCTGGAACCTGAAACCCCAAACCCCAAACCAAAATTTACGCTTTCAACGCCTCCAACTTACCTTGATAGGCTTTAATATCATCCCTAAGTTGTGCAGCAATGATAAAATCTAATGCTTTTGCTGCTTGCTCCATCAATTTTCGTTTCTCGCGAATTTTCTTTTCCAGCTGATCTTTGGTCAAATATTGACTTTCCGGTTCTGCTGCTTTGGCGGCTTCTATTTCATAACTATAGGTGCTCACTGAGTTTTTAGCTAGAATACTATCCAAGCTTTTGTTTAATGCCGTTGGTGTGATGCCATGCTTTGTATTGTATTCCATTTGTTTAGCACGTCTGTAGTTGGTATCGTCGATAGTTTGCTTCATGCTATTGGTAATTTTATCCGCATACATGATGGCTTTCCCGTTCAGATGTCTTGCAGCACGTCCTACCGTTTGCGTCAAAGACCTGTTAGATCTTAAAAAACCTTCCTTATCAGCATCCAAAATGGCTACTAAAGAAACTTCCGGTAAATCCAAGCCTTCACGCAGTAAATTCACGCCTACTAAAACATCAAACAAACCCTTACGCAAATCTTGCATGATCTCCACACGCTCTAATGTGTCCACATCACTGTGAATATACCGCACTCTAATCTGTATTCGGTCCAAATATTTTGTCAATTCTTCGGCCATACGTTTGGTCAGGGTGGTGACCAGAATACGTTCGTCCTTTTCAACACGTTGGTGTATCTCCTCAATTAAGTCGTCAATTTGATTTAAACTTGGACGGACTTCAATGATGGGATCTAACAAACCAGTAGGTCGAATCAATTGTTCTACAAAAACACCATCACTTTTTTCAAGTTCATAATCGGCTGGGGTAGCACTGACGTAGATGACCTGATTTTGCAACGCTTCAAATTCCTCAAACTTAAGAGGTCTATTATCCATAGCCGCAGGCAGTCGGAAGCCATAATCCACCAGGTTTTCTTTACGACTTCTATCCCCTCCGTACATGGCATGCACTTGAGAAATGGTCACATGACTTTCATCAACCACCATTAAATAGTCATCTGGAAAATAATCCAATAGACAGAACGGTCGGGTCCCAGGTAATCGGCCATCCAAATAGCGCGAGTAATTCTCAATCCCAGAGCAATAGCCCAATTCTCGGATCATTTCTAAGTCAAATTCCGTACGTTCCTTTAAACGTTTGGCTTCTAAATGTTTTCCGATTTCTTGAAAGTATTCAACTTGTTTAACCAAATCATCCTGAATTTCCCTTATGGCCCCTTGTAAAACTTCAGGGGAGGTCACGAACATATTGGCCGGAAAAATATTGATGCGTTCATAGGTTTCTAGGACTTTGTTTGTTTGAATATTGAAGGCTTCAATTTCTTCAATTTCGTCTCCAAAAAAATGAACACGTACGCCATAATCAGCGTATCCCGGGAAAATATCCACGGTATCCCCCTTAATTCTGAAATTCCCATGGTTAAAGTCAGATTCAGTTCTCGAGTACAGACTTTGCACCAATTTGTGTAGGAGTTTGGTTCTGGAAATAACCTCGTCACGTTTAATGGTAATCACGTTTTTTTGAAATTCCACCGGATTTCCAATCCCGTATAAACACGAAACGGAAGCCACCACAATGACATCCCGTCGGCCGGAAAGGAGGGAAGAGGTCGTGCTCAAACGCATCTTCTCAATTTCTTCGTTTATGGAAAGATCTTTTTCAATATACACCCCAGAAACAGGAATGTAGGCTTCGGGTTGGTAATAATCATAATAGGACACAAAATACTCGACAGCATTTTCCGGAAAAAACTGCTTGAATTCAGAGTATAGTTGTGCTGCCAAGGTTTTGTTATGGGCCAAAACCAAGGTTGGCTTCTGAACCTCTTCAATGACATTGGCTACCGTAAATGTTTTCCCTGACCCTGTAACACCCAGCAAAGTTTGGTATTTATCATGGCTATCAATGCCATGTGAAAGTTGTTTAATGGCCTGCGGTTGATCCCCAGTAGGTTTAAATTCTGATTTGATTTTGAACTTCATTTTGCAAATTTAACCAAAGTTTTCTGAAATTTTGAGGCTATTTTAAAATACCTATAAACAGAAGGTTATGCTTTTTTTATCGATTCTTTTGGATTAATAAATAACCGATTTAGGTC
>Ga0114916_1001080_pt1 | contig 16193 bp, 12 predicted proteins | sample MalvirAntarct_66_FD_83501 | JGI IMG/M metagenome (GOLD analysis project Ga0114916, IMG submission 83501) | Marine viral communities from the Global Malaspina Expedition - Malaspina viral metaG Antarct_66 | ecosystem: Environmental > Aquatic > Marine > Oceanic | place: West Anvers Island... | reverse complement strand
CATTAACCCTACTATTTGATACGGACCGGCCCCATATTTCAGGTGTTCGATTTCTTTAGTTAATAACTCCTAGCAACTCCGCTTTCTCCAACAAGTGCTTTTTTGTAATTTTATAGGCACTTTTTCGGCCCCTGAACTGGCCGCTTTGAACATTCAGAAAATTCGCTATGTACCTCATCTTTGATACCGAAACCACCGGTCTTCCAAAAAATTGGAATGCCCCTATCACCGACACTGACAATTGGCCTCGCTGCATACAGATTGCATGGCAGTTGCATGACGAAATGGGAAAATGCATAGAGCATCAAGATTATTTGGTACGCCCAGACGGATTCAACATACCCTACGATGCCGAACAAATTCATGGTATTTCAACTGAACTTGCCGAACAAAAAGGTATTTCCCTTTCCGAGGTATTGGAGAAGTTTAATATTGCGATGTCCAAAACAAAGTTCATAGTTGGGCAGAATGTAGGCTTTGACCTGAATATAATGGGTGCGGAATTTCACCGTATGGGTATTGAAAACCCATTACAGGAACTACCTGTCTTAGATACCTGTACCGAACATACGGCACAATTGTGTCAAATTCCCGGTGGTCGTGGTGGCAAATTCAAGCTTCCGACATTAACCGAACTACACCAATACTTATTTGGCGAGCCTTTCGGAGAGGCCCACAATGCTACCGCCGATGTGGAAGCAACCACGCGTTGTTTCTTAGAACTTATCCGAAAGCAGCAGTATACAGCGGAACAGTTGGATGTAAAGCCGAGTTATTTCAAAAATTTCTCGGAAGCGAATCCGCAAGAAATTGAACTGATTGGCCTTAAGCACATCAACCTTAAAAAAGCATCTAAAAAAATTGCCGATGCTCTTTGGGAAAAAGATACAGGGGGCGTCTCCCAAGAAGAAATACAAGAGAACCTAGCCACTCTCGAAAATGCCAGTTTTGCACATTTGCACAACCACACCCAATTTTCCATACTTCAGTCTACCACCAGTATTCCCGATTTAATTGCCAATACCGCAAAAGCAAAAATGCCAGCGGTCGCCATGACGGACCATGCGAACATGATGGGCGCCTTTCATTTTGTAAACGGTGTTATCAACCACAATAAAGGTGTAGTTGCCCGAAACGAAGAAAATCTAAAAAGGTACGAGGCAACAAAAAACGGAACACTAGAAGAGGGACAAGAACCCTTAGACGAATTACCGGAACCCGAATTGGAAATTACCCCCATTATCGGGTGTGAGTTTCAAGTCTGCGAAGACCACACGAACAAGTCACAAAAAGATAACGGCTATCAAATAGTCATGCTCGCCAAGAGCAAAACGGGCTACCTAAACCTGGCTAAAATGTCTTCCATTGCCTTTGTGGATGGAAAATATTACGTACCTCGAATCGACAAAAAAGTCATTGAGCAGTACAAGGAAGATGTCATGGTACTTACCGGGAACTTATACGGTGAAGTACCAAGCAAGGTACTGAACGTTGGCGAAAACCAAGCTGAGGAAGCGCTACTATGGTGGAAGGAAACTTTTGGTGATGATCTTTACATTGAAATCATGCGCCACGGCCAAGAAGATGAAGACCGTGTGAACCAAGTACTGGTACAGTTTGCCAAAAAGCACAATATAAAACTGGTTGCCACCAACAACACCTATTACGCGGCCAAGGAAAATGCCCATGCACATGATATTCTTTTATGTGTAAAGGACGGTGAAAAACAAGCCACCCCTATAGGTCGTGGTCGTGGTTATCGCTACGGATTGCCCAACCAAGAATACTACTTCAAGTCTTCTGATGAGATGAAAGAGCTTTTTAAGGATATTCCTGAAGCTATCGTCAACATACAAGAGATCGTGGATAAGGTAGAGACCTTTACCTTGGCACGCGATGTACTGTTACCTGCCTTTGATATTCCCGAAGAATTTCAGTTCGAAGAAGATAAACTGGATGGCGGCAAACGTGGAGAAAACAAATTTTTACGCCATATCACCTATGAAGGTGCCAAAAAAAGGTATGGTGAAATTACCCCTGCCATTGATGAGCGATTAGATTTCGAACTTTCGGTAATCGAAAAAACAGGGTATCCGGGCTACTTCTTGATCGTAGAAGATTTTATTCGGGCCGCACGAAATATGGATGTTTCGGTAGGACCCGGTCGTGGTTCGGCCGCTGGTTCTGCCGTTGCCTATTGCTTATGGATCACCAATTTAGATCCTATCAAGTACGACCTCCTTTTTGAGCGTTTCTTGAATCCGGATCGTGTGAGCATGCCCGATATCGATATTGATTTTGATGACGAAGGTCGAAGCCGTGTGATGGACTATGTGATTGACAAGTATGGCTCCAACCAAGTGGCACAAATCATTACTTATGGTACCATGGCCGCGAAATCATCAATTCGCGATACGGCACGTGCACTAGACCTACCCCTGGGCGATGCCGATCGTATGGCGAAGTTGATTCCCAACATGTCCAAACTGAAAAAGATTATCGGGGTCGATGAAAAAATATTGAGGAGCAAATTCAATAGCGAAGAGCTTGAAAAGATCAACGAGCTGTTGAACATCTCCGAAGGTGACGGCCTGGAATCCGAAACCTTGAACCAAGCCTATATCTTAGAAGGTTCTGTTCGTAATACGGGTATTCACGCCTGTGGGGTGATCATTACACCCGATGACATTACAAAATTCGTTCCCGTGGCACTTGCCAAGGATTCCGACATGTACTGTACACAGTTCGACAACTCTGTGGTAGAAGATGCCGGACTGTTAAAGATGGATTTCTTGGGATTAAAAACCCTGACCTTAATTAAGGATACCGTTAAAATCGTAAAAGCGAAACACGGTATTGAGTTAGACCCAGAGACGTTTCCGCTAGATGACCAAAAAACATACGAGCTCTTTCAACGGGGAGAAACAGTAGGGGTTTTTCAATATGAATCTCCTGGTATGCAAAAACATATGCGCTCGTTAAAACCGACGGTCTTTGCAGATTTAATTGCCATGAACGCCTTGTACCGCCCGGGCCCAATGGAATACATACCAAGTTTCGTTGCGCGAAAACACGGTACAGAAGAAATCGTCTACGACTTGGATGCCTGTGAAGAGTACTTAGCAGAAACTTATGGTATTACGGTGTATCAAGAGCAAGTGATGCTTCTTTCGCAAAAATTGGCCGATTTTACCAAAGGTGAAGCCGACGTGCTGCGTAAGGCCATGGGTAAAAAACAAAAGCACGTCCTGGATAAAATGAAGCCCAAGTTCATTGAACAGGCTTCAGCAAAAGGACATGCCGCTGACAAATTGGAGAAAATCTGGAAAGACTGGGAAGCATTCGCAGCCTACGCCTTTAACAAATCACACTCCACTTGCTATGCATGGATAGCCTATCAAACAGCCTATTGCAAGGCCCACTACCCTGCCGAATATATGGCGGCGGTACTGAGCAATAATATGAACGATATTAAACAGGTTACCTTCTTTATGGAAGAATGTAAGCGCATGGGCTTGGATGTACTTGGACCGGATGTAAATGAATCTTATTACAAATTTGCCGTGAATGATGCCGGTGCCGTACGTTTTGGTATGGGCGCCGTTAAGGGTGTGGGGCGTTCGGCCGTAGAGACCATCGTCGAGAATCGTAAGGAAGAGGGCGAATACAAATCGGTATTCGATTTGGCAAAACGCATCGATTTACGTGCCGCGAATAAAAAAGCCTTTGAGAATTTAGCGGTTGCCGGTGGTTTTGATTCCTTCGGAACAACACACAGGGCACAGTATTTTCATGATGAGGGTGACGGCATCACATTTTTGGAAAAAGTGATTAAATACGGATCTAAATTTCAAGAGAACGAAAACTCAGCCCAAGTAAGCCTGTTCGGTGATGCCAGTGAAGTACAGATTCCAGAACCCATGGTACCTCCCTGTGAGGAATGGGGCACGATGGAGAAACTACGAAGAGAAAAAGAAGTGGTAGGTATTTATATTTCCGGGCACCCGCTCGATGATTTTAAAACCGAAATAAAGGCATTTTGCAATGCCAATATTTCCTGTGTCAATGACCTGCCAACCTATGTCAACAGAGAACTCACTTTTGCAGGGGTCATTACAGATGTACAGCATAGGGTCTCCAAAAATGGGAAAGGCTGGGCATCGTTTACCATGGAAGATTATACCGATTCTTTTGAGTTTCGAATTTTCGGAGAGGAATATTTAAAGTTCAGGCACTTCCTCATGATCAATTCCTTTGCCTATGTAAAACTTTTTGTGCGTGATGGATGGATGAACAAGGATACCGGCAAAAAAGGTGACCCACGTATGCAGTTCAATAGCTTTATGCTGCTGCAGGAAGTTATGGAAACCTACGCCCGAAAGTTGACCATAAAATTGAATATAGCAGAACTTAAAGAGGAAAAGGTTCGCACCTTGAAAGATACGTTCACCAATCACAAAGGGGAACATGCCATAAATTTCATCGTGTATGAAATGGAAGAAAAAATAAAGGTCAACTTGAGCAGTCGACGTCAAAAAGTACAGATTTCGAGTGAGCTATTACAGCTTTTAGAACAGCAGGATGTGCATTTTAAATTGAATTAGGATTGTCTGCCATACGCAACAAATCACAAGGTCGTTGCCAAATCGGATTAATTTTGAACGCTATTTTTGGTTTTTATAACTTTTATTTAGCATTTAAAAGTCAAAAAATAACTAGATAAATTGATAAATTAGCTTGATAACGCAATAGGCAAAACGAATTGAATGCCCGTAAGGAATCAGAACAATAATTGACTAAATTTGCATAATCAATAAAAGTAAAATAAGATGGCATTAGAAATAACAGATGCTACTTTTGACGAGGTAGTTTTAAAAAGCGATAAACCGGTAGTAGTAGATTTTTGGGCAGCATGGTGTGGGCCTTGTCGAATGGTAGGTCCGATTATTGACGAAGTTAGTAGTGAATATGACGGTAAGGCTGTTGTAGGTAAGGTCGATGTTGATGCAAATCAAGAATTCGCCGCGAAATACGGAGTACGTAACATACCGACGGTATTGGTATTCAAGGATGGTGAAATTGTAAGTAGACAAGTAGGTGTTTCACCTAAGAAAGTATACACCGACGCTATTGACGCGGCATTATAATCGGTATATAGATACATAATTTTATTAAAAAGGCCGTCTTATAAGACGGCCTTTTTTAGTTTACCCAAATCTTAGCACTACTATCTTTGGGAGATAAAGGGCATTCACTATCTTTAGTATTGTGAATCTACAATCAGAATTAAACAAATCATCGCTATTTTCAAATCTTGAGCTACTGGCCAATCAAGTAGTAGAAGGGTTTATCAGCGGTATACACAGGAGTCCGTTTCATGGTTTTTCTGCGGAATTTGCCGAGCATAAAATCTACAACAACGGGGAGAGCACCAAACACATCGACTGGAAGCTTTTCGCAAAGACCGATAAGCTATATACCAAAAGATATGAGGAAGAAACAAATTTAAGGTGCCACATGATCTTGGATAATTCTGCATCCATGTATTACCCCCAGGTAGAGAATTTGACCATCGACTCTTTGAACAAGATAGGATTTAGTGTCCTGGCCATTGCCGCACTCATGAACGTTCTAAAAAGACAGCGCGATGCCGTAGGTTTAAGTATCTACTCCGATGGTTATAACTATTATGCTCCCGAAAAAGGAAGCGAACGCCATTTTCAAATGCTATTGGCCCAGCTGAGCGACATTGGCATGGCAAAAAATCCCCCAAAAGAAACCAAAACCTACACCTACTTGCATCAAATTGCAGAAAAAATAAAAAGGCGAAGCCTTATTTTCTTGTTCACCGACATGTTTCAAACCGAAAAAAATGATGACGAATTGTTCGAGGCCTTGCGACATTTGAAATATAACAAGCACGACGTTGTACTTTTTCATCCGATGGACAAACAGCACGAATTATTTTTCAATTTTGAAAATACGCCCAAAAGATTTGTGGATGTTGAGACCGGTGAACACTTAGACCTATATGCCGACAATATAAAAGATGCTTATAATGAACGCATTACCACGTATTTATCGGATATTAAAATGAAATGTGCCCAATATAAGATCAACTATGTGGACATAGATATACAACGAGATTTCTCAACGGTACTGAATACTTTCCTCGTAGAACGGAATAAATTTCTCTAGAGTGAAAAAAAATTAAAGAAAAATGTTTGTGCAATTCAATAAACAACATATATTTGCACTCGCTAAACGCCACGGTCTGGTAGTTCAGTTGGTTAGAATACCTGCCTGTCACGCAGGGGGTCGCGGGTTCGAGTCCCGTCCAGACCGCAAGAAGCTCTCAAGAAATTGAGAGCTTTTTTCGTTTACACCTATTTCTCTTAAAATACCATCTGAAGAGCGATAAATTTATCCTGAGTATAGTCGATGGAAGTCCACCCCAGACCACAAAGCATTTGCGCTAAGTCTTATAAAGGCCGTTTTCCGTAGGGGACAAAACCATTATCCATTCTAAAAGTTCTCCCTAAGAACCTAAAAATTAAAAAATAATTTCTTACCTATTTAATATCTTAATTTAAATGTGGCATATAAATAATAGCATGTTTTCGTTGAAGTACCGGAAGGTGAGGATGCAGCGCATGCAGTGTCGGGTGGCGGAAATCAGTATGTTATGGACAAAATAGAATAATTTACTACGAGAGTTGCCATTCGCATAATTGATACAGCGTTGTTTTTTTGACAAGGGCCTTTGGTCGTAAAAAACAACCCAACCTTACATGATTCTAGTCCGAATACAGGTTTCCGTTCTACTGGCTGAGAGGTTGTTTGTCGGTATATTCTTTATGGGTACTTTTTACCCATATAGAGATATAAGGGGCCTAGTGTACGCTTATACATACGATGGCTTCAAACATCCAGGAACTTCGGTTAAGAAAGAATTGAGCAATAAATCAGAAATAGACAAATTATTAAACGATTTATTTATCAGAAAACAAGTTATGTGGAAACATTGTAAATATGAAAATCATTTTTTCGCCAGTATTTTAAGAATTTGGGGAAGTTATTCAGATGAAGCATAGAAGGATATAGTAAAATCTGATTTAACAACCAGGTCTTTGATATCTATCTTAAAATCATTTAGAAAAAAGAGCTACCCAATAATTGTAACACTTACTTCTACATTGAATGACAGACATCAGATAAAAGATACCAGTTTTAGAAAATTAAAAGAAGGAATGAAAAATACCTCTCTAAAAATCAAACAAGTATTACCAGAATGGTCGATTGAATCAAAAATTAGAATAGAAGCCTGAAAATCAACAAAGGCTAGAACTTAAATGGCCAGCAAAAGCTGGCTACGCTGTTGAACCAGGACGTTCTTATATCGATTAAAACCCATTATTTATTCTGAACCGGATCATGAGTACTTTTTGCCTTTCCCAACAACTTCTTCACCCCCATAAAGATGAATAGCGCTATAAACCCAACAACCAATCCTGTTAAAAATTCAACAAGCATACTTGGTAATGACGGAAACAAATGGTGCAGAAAATCGATATTATGAACGAAAATACCACCCGATACCAGTAATAAGGCAATGGTACCGATCACCGACAATGCCTTAATTACCTTTGGCAAAGCATTGACAAAGAAATGGCCCATTTTGTCCGAAAAAGTATCATCCTCGTCATTTAAGTTAATCAATCGGGTGCCAAACTCATCCATTCGAACAATGAGCGCCACAATACCGTACACTCCTACGGTGGCCAATAAGGCTACGAACGATACGACCATAATCTGAGTGACCAAGGGTTCTTTAATAACGGCACCCAAGGCGATGATGACAATCTCTATGCTCAGGATAAAATCGGTTACAATGGCCGATTTTATTTTTGTCTTTTCAATTTCCAGAATTTCCTCCTTCGACAGCATCTCCATTTCTGCTGGAATATGCGCATGTTCGTGAGGCACAAAATATTCATAGATCTTTTCGGCTCCTTCATAGGCTAGATAGATACCACCAAGAATCAAGATAACGGTTACCGCCCACGGCACAAAAGCACTTAACAAAAAGGCAATGGGGAGTATGATAATCTTATTCAAGAGCGAACCTTTTGTAATCGCCCATAAAACCGGTATCTCACGGTTAGACACAAAACCTGAGGCCTTTTCTGCATTCACCGCCAAATCATCGCCTAATATGCCCGCCGTTTTTTTGGTGGCGATTTTACTCATAGACGCTACATCATCCAATAATGTTGCCACATCATCTAAAATTGCAAAAAATCCTGAAGCCATACTCTTGTATTTTGGTCAAAAATAATTTAACAAAATCATTTATAGGACTTCTATCGGCATAAATGATAACTCAAGACGAAATTGTAACTTTAGTGGTTGTTAAATTGAACCGGTTCAATTGAATCGATTCTAAGGCATATATTAAAATGAACAACATCAACTGGGGAATAATTGGTTGTGGCGACGTAGCCGAGATAAAAAGCGGACCTGCTTTTCAGCGGGTAGAACATTCAAACTTAGTTTCGGTCATGCGCCGAAATGCCGACAAAGCTGAAGATTTTGCAAAACGACATAAGGTTCCCCATTGGACCAACTCGGCAGAAGATATAGTCGCGAACAAAGAAATCAATGCCGTGTATATTGCCACACCTCCATCTACCCATTTAGAATATGCCCTACAAGCTTTGAAAGCGAACAAACACGTATACCTAGAAAAACCGATGGCCCTAGATGCCAAACAGGCCCAACAAATAGTGGAGGCCGTCCATAATGGCACCGGCAAACTTAGCGTCGCCCATTATCGAAGAAAATTACCCGCTTTTTTGAAGGTTCAAGAACTGCTACATCAACATAAGATCGGTACGGTTACGCATGCCGATATTCAAATCATACAAGCTAAAAAATCACTATTCGTTGCCGAGGTCGAAGAGAATTGGAGAGTGGATCCTGCAATTTCGGGCGGTGGTTATTTTTATGATTTGGCACCCCATCAAATTGATTTAATGGTGCATTACTTCGGACCTATACAGCAAACCTGTGGCTTTTCCCATACGTCGAACCGGAGTTCGAAGGTAGAAGAGGTGGTCAATGGCATTATTTCATTTAGAAACGGAATTCAATTTCGTGGCCTATGGAATTTCAATGCCGCAGGCATTAATGAAAAGGATCAGTGCGTTATATATGGTACCAAGGGTAAGATTGAATTCTCCTTCTTTGGTAGTACGGTCGCCCTTACCACGGATGACCATCACGAAGTCTTTTCCTTTACGAATCCTAGCCATGTGCAAGAACCTATGATCCAACATGTGGTCGACTATTTTCTGGGCAAAGGTGAAAACCCATGCCCTGCCGAAGATGGCATGTTGGTTATGAAAACCTTGGAAAAATTGAGTGGGCGGACTTCTTAATTTTCCCCTACCGCCAACAACGCTAATTTTGCATAAAAATCTTCAAACAACAGGCAATTATCCAATTGGTGGTAAACTCTTATATTTCGACCTTCTAAATTTGTTTCGTACGCCCCTAAATCGTTTATGTTCGGTGCTTGTTTCACCACATAGGTACTTGAGGAGGGATCTGGTTCGAACGAAGATTGAATAGCTGTAAGTAGCACTAGCGGGTTGTCACCATAAATGTACACCTCCCCCATGGGTATATTCCATGTATCCAACTTTACCAACGCCGATTGCATAACCTCGAACAAATGGTTTCCTAAGGCACCCTTTAAGGCACCCTTACCTTTCACACGGGTTAAAAGTTCAGCGTCGGACATGATGGGTTGGCGATACACGTTTCTAGGTACTTGCCATACGTCAATAGTAGACGTATTAAAGACCACTTGAGCAGCTTTGATATCTATCCCTAAATTATATTCAAGCGTCGTAAAACCTGGTGGTGGAATGGCGATGTCGGTATATTCAGGGCCACCAATCCAAACCAGGGTAAGGTTATCCGCAATTTTGGGCTCTAGTAGATACGCACTGGCAATATTGGTCAAGCCTCCACCGCAAACTACGAATAGAGGTAAATCGGTATCGGTACGCATTGCTTCTTTAATAATTGCCTGAACCGCATCGCTATCGATGGGCGTCACAACATCAATCATGCTCTGGCTCTTATCGGTATAGACATGAACCTCATTTTCCAATTTTAAAAGTTTAATGATTTTCATCGCCTGTTCCTTGGCATATTCCGATGAACCGGGACCTCCAAAGCCTTGCTCATACATGTGAGAAGCGATGACACCTGTGATCTCTACGGAGGGGACATTAAATGATGTGCCAATTGAAACAAACCGTCGGGATCACCACCCAAATCATTATCGATCATGACCCGCATGCGGGGTTTAACAAGTTTATTTAAATCTGAAAGTGTAGGTTGCTGTGAAAACCCGAGCCCCGAAAAGCTCCATACCAAGCATAGAATCAATATTCTCATAAACATCATATTTGAATTAAAAAGTACTTCTTTTTATGGACTTTTACCATGACGCACTTCGATCTTATTAATGTTTTATTAATAAAAATTCTCCGTTCGAAACCCCACCTACTGTTTGGAATTAACAAATTTAACCTACAGATTGCCACATTATTAAAATAATAAATGTATTATTGTTACATATTGAGACAATATAATTTTTAGTACGATGAAAAATATTCAGATTTTGCTTTTTCCCATATTTCTTCTATGCACTGATATCATGGCACAAGAGACCAATTCCTTCCCCGTTCAAGTAAGCATCGAAAATGGCATCATCGAAGGCAATTACGACACGCACTCAGGTATACAACGGTATTTCGGAATTCCGTTCGCACAGCCACCGGTCGGTGATTTGCGATGGAAGGCTCCGCAAACTGTACTGAATTGGAGCGGTGTAAAAGAGACCAAGGAATTCGGACCCAGACCTATGCAAACGATGGTGTTCGGCGATATGAAATCAAGGTCGAAGGGCGTTAGTGAAGATTGTCTTTATTTAAATGTGTGGACACCTGCCAACCGAAACTCTAAAGACTTGCCGGTACTGGTTTATTTCTTTGGTGGTGGTAACGTAGCGGGCGATGCCTCCGAGCCTCGTTATGATGGAGAGAGTATGGCAAAAGAAGGAATCGTAGTAGTCACCACCAACTATCGATTGAACATTTTTGGATTTTTGGCACACCCCGAATTGAGCGCAGAAGCCCCCTATAAAGCTTCAGGCAATTATGGGCTATTAGACCAACATGCTGCTTTGAAATGGGTACATAAAAACATTGCTTCATTCGGGGGCGACCCCAATAAAGTAACCATTGCCGGGGAGTCTGCCGGATCTATCGGCACAAGCCAACAAATGGCCTCGCCGTTATCCAAAAACTTAATTGCAGGTGCCATTGGTGAGAGTGGTGCCGGCATTACCCCGACCATGACAGCGGTACCTTTGAAAGAAGCTGAAAAGATAGGGCTCGAATTCGCTACAAATGCCGGATATACATCCGTGGCCGAATTACGAACTTTGAGTACTAGAGATGTATACGAGATATACAATGAGTCGAAACGTTTCGGTTTCCCTGCAGTGTTAGACGGTTATTTTTTACCAAAAACATTACCAGAAATATTTAAAAATAAAGAACAGGCCATGGTGCCACTATTGTTAGGTTGGAATTCGGCAGAAATACCGGGTATGGCATTTACCCAAGGTCCGTATACCGAAGAAAATTATATCACCAAGGTAAAGGAAGCCTACCCGAAGAACTATAAAAAAGTCTTGGAGTTATACCCGCACGGGTCGGAAAAAGAAATTGAATTATCTGCGACTGCATTGGCATCAGACCGATTTATAGCATATAGCACGTGGAAATGGTTCGACTTACATAGAAAAAATAGCGATCAGCCAGTATATCGATATCTATACAGCAAATTAAGACCACCCTTGGTCGATAACACCTTGGCTTCCGGTTTGGCCGGCGGTACAGTAGAAAAAAATGCCGATACACCGCAAGCACCGAAAGCAATAGGTGCTCCCCATGCGTGCGAGATTGAATATTGTATGGGCAACCTCCACCTGGTAGATGATTACGCTTGGACGGCCGATGATTTTAAAGTTTCCAAAGATATGATGCTATATTTTGCCAATTTCATTAAAACAGGCAACCCGAATAGTGAAGGCCTAACACATTGGGAAGCGGCAGCACCAAAAGACACTACGCCCCCTGTAATGGTCATTGACACCAAAAGCACCTTGATCAAAGCTACGAACGACGCTCGCTATGAGTTTTTAGATACTGCCTATGGGAACAACTAAAACGAGTTGGTACGGTCTAAAGGTATAGAGTTATTTTTTATTCTAAATGTAATCATGGAAACCCGTAAATTCATCCCATGAAAAAATTAATTCAAATTATTGGTGCGGGTTACGGCGCAAAGAAAATAGGGGGTGGAAAATGTGGTTGTATAGGAACAATTTTTGTGTTCCTTATACTCTACTGGATATTTGGCTACGTGCTGGAAGCATTTTAAGCCAATCGGTTTTCTTTCTGATCATTCGCTTTTTTTTGGTCAAAAACTTTGGTACTCGTTTTCATATCTGCATACCTAGGGTCTTGCACAAAATCTTGTTTTTGCAGTTTGATGACCTCAATACTTAAAAAACCGAATTCGCTTACTACCTTACCATAGAATCGATAGATACCCCTCCCCCTAAACATATATTTAGCTGCTACCGGCGGAAACAATACCGTATCGAACACGAGTCCTTGCTGATCGATCAAGGTGGCAAAATACATTGCTTTTCCAGTATGGGTTCTGGCACGTTTGACGGTCACCAAATATCCATAAATATCTATATTCCTATTCAGATATCTTTCAAGGTCTTTACTGCCCGACGTATTCAATGGCGGCTCTGCCAAAAGTTCGAACGGACTACATAAACTGAATCCCAACAGTTCCAATTGTGTAAAAGCCACTTCTAAATGAGTACTGTATAATGACGGAATTTCAAAATGTTGATGCCGTGGCGCGAACAGTTTTGGATGGTCGATTTTTTTTGTTTTATTCAAAAAGAGATGTGCCTTCCACAACAATTCGTGTTTATTGGTTGCTGTAAAGCGAAAGGCATCGATACGTATTAAAATACTCACCTGTTCTATGGAAATGACCAATCGATCTAGAAAATCTTCCAAAGAACCAAAAGGTCCCTTAAGAAAACGTTCTTTCAAAATACGCTCCATTACCCGTTGTTCCAGTTCCCGTAAATAGCCCAATCCCAAATACAGGTCCTTACCATAAATACGGTTGCCGGCATTACTGTTATTGACGCAGGGCGGATGAATGACCGCTCCCAACATACGTGCTTCGTGCACGTAGAATTCAGGCCTGTAAAATCCACCACCATTATTAAGCACCGCCACCATATACTCTAGCGGATAGTAAGCGCGCAAGAATAAACTCTGATAGCTTTCTACCGCATAGGAAGCCGAATGACCTTTTGCAAAGGCATAGCCCGCAAAACTCGCCACTTGGTCCCAAATCTCGTTAATGAGTTTTTCTTCATAGCCTTTTTTTCGGCAGTTGTCCATAAACGTATCCTGCACTTTTTGAAACTCTTCCCGCGAACGGAACTTACCACTCATTCCCCGTCGTAATACATCGGCTTCCCCTAAATCGAGATCGGCAAAATGGTGGGCCACCTTGATGACATCTTCTTGGTAAACCATGACCCCATACGTTTCCGGCATAATATCTAACATAACAGGGTGCGCCATCTCCGCTGCCCTGCCCTTGTTTCGGTGCCGTAGAATATACTCTCGCATCATTCCGCTTTTAGACACGCCCGGACGAATAATGGAACTAGCGGCTACCAGACCCAAATAGGTGTCCACTTCAAGCTTTTTCAATAACATGCGCATGGCAGGCGATTCCACATAAAAACAGCCCATACACTGCGCCGTTTTCACCATATTATTGATTTTAGGGTCTTTTTTAAAAGCCTTGATATCATGTATATCGAACTTGGCAAATTCTTCGGGGCGATCCCGTTCCAAAATATCCAAAGTCTCCTTTATTTTTGAGAGTCCGCGTTGGGCCAAAATATCGAACTTAAAAATACCGACATCCTCTGCAATAACCATATCGAACTGGGTAGTAGGAAATCCTTTTGGGGGCATATTGGTGGCCGAAAACCAATGAATAGGCTTTTCGGTAATTAGAATGCCCCCAGCATGTATGCTCAAATAATTGGGCATGCCATGTAACAGCTGTGTATATTTCAGGACCAAAGCAGAAATACTATCCAACCGAGTTGCTTCAAAATTACCATCGCACAGCAAATCTATTTCATCTTTCGGGAGACCGAACACCTTGCCCAACTCACGGATGACCCCCCGCGACTGAAAAGTGACATAGGTACCTAACAAAGCGACATTCTCAAAACGATTAAAAATATACTCCGTCATTACGGGCCTGTCCTTATGGGAGAAATCAATATCAAAATCGGGCGGATTTACCCGGTACAAATTAATAAACCGTTCGAAATAGAGGTCGAGTTCCATAGGATCCACATCTGTAATAAACAGTAAATACGCCACGATACTATTGGCTCCACTACCCCGCCCCACATAGAAGAATTTCTGTTTTCGCGCATGGGAGATAATATCCCAATTAATAAGAAAATAGGATACAAAATCCATTTTTTTAATGAGATACAGTTCCTTTTCCAAGCGATCCAAAACAGGCTGGGTTATTTCTGCATAGCGATGTGGCAATCCCTCTTGACACAAATTTTCAAGCAAGGTCTCATCTTCTTCCTTATTTCCTAAATAGGTATTCAGGTTCTGTGGTTTTCGACCTTCTGAAAAATCGAAATGAATGGAACAAGCATCCATTAACCGTTGGGTATTCTCTAATATAAAGCTATGCTCTGAAAAATGGGTCGCTAAGTTGGGTATGGAATACATTTGCTCATCTTCCCTCGCCTGTTCGGTAACCGATAGCATACTTAGCAAGGTATTATTAGCTATGGAACGTAATAACCTATGTGCATTAAAATCACGCTTATTTCTAAACGTAACCGGTTGTAACAAAACTATTTTATCACGTTGCTCCAATAATTTTGAAAACCTAAGCCGTTTCAGTTCATTGACAGAAACTCCGATAAACTCATTCTCAGCAAAAATTTTCTTTTCGTTCTGAAGGACTTTCTCGAAAGGATAAATAATATATGCCTCTTCGAAACTAGGAGCTATTTCAGGAATTTTCTTTTCTTGATGGATGTGTTGCGATAAAAAATTATTGAGCTCCAAAAACCCTTCATTATTCTTGGCGATACCCACAAAGCAAGGTTCTACCCCGTTTCTAAAATCAATACCCAATATTGGCCGAATATCGTATTCAGATGCCTTACGCACAAAATTCAAGCAGGCAGATGTATTATTAATATCGGTCAATGCCAATTGCGTAACCTGATGCTCTTTTGCCAATTGCAAAAGCTCCAGTTCCGAAAAGGTACCGTAGCGAAGGCTGTAATATGTATGGCAGTTTAGGTACATTTTTGCTTGTTCATTTTTTGTGCGTAAAACCCCCAGTTTCTACTTTACTAAATAAATAATAATACCCATCTTTACGGGTTTATTACCAAAACAACCTCTCAAAGTGCGCTCCAGATAGCGTGCCTCTACCCCTTATTCTGTAAATCGCTTTCTCATACCCCTTTGCGAAGACGACTTGTTTTGTGATAAGATGCCGCTTTCTTTCCTTTGCCCACCTACATCAACAGACAAAATAATCTTAACCTTAATCGGTCGTACACAAACTATAATAGTACTTAACACACTTTTTTAACCGATAGAATATCCACACAAATAATTGCAAGAATTCATTCTCATAATTAGCATTATGCAATTTTTTTCATCGCGTTTCCTAGCGAAAAAGACGTATTTCGATGTGCGAAATGCTCATTACATTTGATATGTTACTATTTCTTTTCAATTCTTTCTGTCCCCATACCTCAACAAACAAAATAACTATTGTACAGAATCGCTCTTAAATAAAACATAACGGCTTGTAGCACGTTTTTTAAACCCATATATTACTCTTAAATTATGACAATAAATATTCTTATTATGGATATTGTTTTGTTATGATTTCTTGCGAAAACGCACCTGTTTTGCTTTACATACTGCCAGTTATAT
>Ga0114916_1001079_pt1 | contig 16202 bp, 17 predicted proteins | sample MalvirAntarct_66_FD_83501 | JGI IMG/M metagenome (GOLD analysis project Ga0114916, IMG submission 83501) | Marine viral communities from the Global Malaspina Expedition - Malaspina viral metaG Antarct_66 | ecosystem: Environmental > Aquatic > Marine > Oceanic | place: West Anvers Island... | reverse complement strand
CGATGTGCTTCACGATCGCGAGGCCGAGGCCGGTGCCGCCGATCTCGCGGGAGCGGGCTGCGTCCACCCGGTAGAACCGTTCCGTCAATCGCTGCAGATGACTGCGCGGTATTCCCTCGCCATGGTCGCGCACGCCAACGGCGACCTGCTTCTGCCCGCCGACGACTTCCACACGGACGTCGACCTCGACAGCCGTGCCGGCGCGGCCATACTTCACGGCGTTTTCGATGAGGTTCCGGAACACCTGCGCGAGTTGGTCCTCGTCGCCGACGACGAGTGGAAGATCGCTCGGAAGGCGCAGCTCGATGGTCGTATCGCGCTCGGCTGCGACGAAATGGAGCACGTCGCAGGTCATCTCCAGCACGTCCCGAAGATCTACCTTCCCGGTCGGCGCGTTGTGCTCTTCGGCCTCGATCCGCGAAAGCGACAGCAGGTCGTCGACGATGCGGCGCATCCGCGTCGACTCCGTCTGCATGATCGAGAGGAACCGGTCGCGCGCCTCGGCGTCGTCGCGCGCCGGACCCTGCAGGGTCTCGATGAAGCCGAGCAGCGTGGCGAGCGGCGTCTTCAGCTCATGACTGACGTTGGCGACGAAGTCGACGCGCATCTGCTGCACGCGCCGCATCGCCGTCTCGTCCTCGAGGGTCAGGATGAGGGCCTCGTCACCCGCCGCGGCGGAGGCGAGACTGGCCGACCTCGCCCTCATGTAGCGTTGGACGGGGGCCGTCAGTTCGAACTCGACGGACCGGCTGTTTCCGTCGCGAAACGTCTCGGCGACGCTGTCGAGAACCGCGGGATGACGGATCACCTCCGCCAGCGGCCGACCCGCGAGCCGGCTGCCGAGCAGCGTCTCCGCCGCGTTGTTGGCATGCGTGATGATGCGACCCGGATCCAGAACCATCAGCGGCTCCGGGATGCTGTCGATCACCGCCTCCGATGCGGCCGCCCGCGCCTCCTGAGCACGCTGGATCGATGAGGTGCGGCGCCGCGCGCGTGCGATCCCGAGCGCGAGATCGGAGGCGAGCGGCGTCCACAGGCTCTGGGCGGGCGCAATGCCGTCCTCGGCGCCGATCAGTTCGACCCGCGCCACCAGGCCGGCCATGTCGCGCACCGCGGCCCAGGCGAGGATGCCCGCGGCGGCGGCCACGAGCACGGCACCGACAGCAACCGCCGTGTACGGTATCCAGCCGACCGCCCCGGCCACCGCCACGACGGCAAGGCCGGGTGCGGCGACGGCGGCCGATACCAGCCAGAAGCGGCCGGGCAAGGGCCGCATTCCCTCGCTCCCGCCAACGCCGGATCAGCGCATCGCGTCGTGCGCCGCCACGGCCGCCATGTTGACCAGTTCGGAGACCGTCGTCCCCATCTGGACGATCTGCACCGACTTCGGCAGGCCGATCAGCATCGGGCCGATGACGGTGCCGCCGCCCAGCTTCTGCAGCAGCTTGGCGGCGATGTTGGCCGAATGCAGCGCCGGCATGATCAGCACGTTGGCCGGACCGGACAGGCGGCAGAACGGATAGAGCCGCTTCATCAGGTCGGCGTCGAGGGCCACGTCGGCCGACATGTCGCCGTCATACTCGAAATCGACCGGCCGCTTGTCGAGAACGGCGACGGCGTCGCGCACGCGGCGGGCCGAGGGCAGGTCCGGATTGCCGAAGTTCGAGTGCGACAGGAAGGCGAGCCGCGGTTCGTGGCCCATGCGGCGTGCCTGGGCCGCGGCGGCGACCGCGATCTCGGCCAGCTCCTCCGGCGTCGGCTGCTCGTGCACCGTCGTGTCGGCGATGAGGACGGGCTGTTCGCGGGTGACGATGGTCGTCAGGCCGAAGACAACCGAATCCGGCTCCGGCTCGATGACCTGCGTGACGTCGTGGTAGGCGACGGCGAAGCTGCGCGTCAGCCCGGTAACCATGGCGTCGGCGTCGCCGGAGGCCACCATGCAGGCCGCGAAGACGTTGCGGTCCTGATTCACCATGCGCTGGCAGTCGCGCAGAAGCGAGCCGCGCCGCTGGAGACGGCCATAGAGGAAGTCGGTGTAGCGCTTGTTGTCCTGGCTGAGGCGGGCGTTGTGGATTTCCAGGCCGCTGTCCATGATCGCCTGCGGATCGACCCCCATGCGCGACATGGCGTCCTTCACCGTCTCCTCCCGCCCGATGAGCACCGGCGTGCCCAGGCCGGCGGTGCGGAAGTTGATCGCCGCGCGGATCGCGCGCTCCTCCTCGCCCTCGGCGAAGACGACGCGCTTCGGCTTGGCCTTCACCTCGTCGTAGATCCGCTGCAGCGCACCGGCCGTCGGATCGAGCCGCTGCGCCAGCTGCGCGCGGTAGGCGGCGAAATCCTCGATCGGCTTGCTGGCGACGCCGCTGTCCATCGCAGCCTTCGCCACCGCCGTCGGAATCTCGACGATCAGGCGCGGATCGAACGGCACCGGGATGACATAGTCGGGGCCGAACTGCAGGTGCCGGCCGGAATAGGACGCGGCGACCTCGTCGGGAACCTCCGAGCGGGCGAGCTTGGCCAGCGCTTCGGCTGCGGCGACCTTCATCGCGTCGTTGATCTTCGAGGCGCGCACGTCCAGCGCGCCGCGGAAGATGAAGGGAAAGCCCAGCACGTTGTTGACCTGGTTCGGATAGTCCGAGCGACCGGTCGCCATGATCGCGTCGTCGCGCACCGCCTGGACGTCCTCGGGCGTGATCTCGGGATCCGGGTTGGCGAGGGCGAAGATGATCGGCCTGGCCGCCATCGACCGCACCATCTCCTGCGTCACCGCCCCCTTCACGGAAAGGCCGACGAAGACGTCGGCGCCCTTCATCGCCTCGGCGAGGGTGCGGAACGGCGTGTCGACCGCATGGGCCGACTTCCACTGGTTCATGCCCTCGGTGCGGCCCTCGTAGATGACGCCCTTGCTGTCGCAGAGGATCACGTTGCGCGACGGCAGGCCGAGCCCCTTGAACAGGTCGATGCAGGCGATGGCTGACGCCCCGGCGCCGTTGATCACGACCCGCGTGTTCGTCCAGTCGCGGCCGGTCAGGTGCAGCGCGTTGACGAGCCCGGCGCCGGCGATGATCGCGGTGCCGTGCTGGTCGTCGTGGAAGACCGGGATGTCCATCAGTTCGCGCAGGCGCTCCTCGATGATGAAGCACTCGGGCGCCTTGATGTCTTCCAGGTTGATGCCGCCGAAGGTCGGGCCCAGGAAGCGCACGCAGTTCACGAACTCGTCGACGTCGCGGGTATCGACCTCCAGGTCGATCGAGTCGACGTCGGCGAACCGCTTGAAGAGGACGGCCTTGCCCTCCATCACCGGCTTGGAGCCGAGCGCCCCGAGGTCGCCCAGGCCGAGCACCGCCGTGCCGTTGGAGATGACCGCTACGAGATTCCCCTTCGCCGTGTAGTCGTAGGCCTTCGACGGATCGTCGAAGATCTCCAGGCAGGGTGCGGCGACGCCGGGCGAATAGGCCAGCGATAGGTGATACTGGGTCGTCAGCGGCTTGGTCGGGACGACCTCGATCTTGCCCGGCCGGCCGGCTGCGTGCATGCGCAGCGACTCCTGGTCGAGCGTGGAATAGTTGCGGCCCTCGGCCATGATCTACGGCTCCCTCGCATCAGGCGTTTTGCCGCAGATTACGCAGGGTCCGTGGCCGGTGTCATGTACCGCGTGGTGAAAATTGCCGTCACCGCTCCAGGCGGCGGACCATCAGGATTTCGTCGACATAGGCGGCACCGATCTTCAACGCCCGCGGCTCGGTGCCGTAGGCGACGAAGCCGCAGGCCTCGTAGAGCGCCCGTGCCGCCGGATTGCCGGCGCCTACGCCGAGATGCACCTGCTCCAGCCCCGCCGCCGCCGCCGCCGCACGGTCGAGAACGTGCCGCACCAGCGCGCCGCCGACGCCGCGCCCACGCCAGGCGGGCCGCACATACATGCCCCACAGCCCGCCGCGGTGGCGCTTCTTCTCCGCCGCCTCCAGCCACAGCCCGGCCATGCCGGCGAGGTCGTCGCCGTCCCACGCCCCATAGATCCGCCCCGCGGCGAGGTGCGCGGCGAGCCAGCCTGGCACCCCCCGGCTCTCCTCCGCCAGCGAAGCCCCGAACGCCTCGGGATGCGCCGCGAGCGCTTCGAGGCGAAGGGCATGCAGGGTGGGTTCGTCGGCCGGAGCGAAGGCGGCGATGCGGCAGAGCAGCCCCGTCGTCCGTCAAGGCAGCGTCTCCACCCCCGAGGAGGAGGCCGCTCGGATCAGCGCGGCGTCGAGGGTGGCGAGCGGAAGCCGCCGCCGCTGAGCGAGTTCCAGATATGCGGCATCATAAACCGTCAGGCCGTGCAGGTCGGCGAGGCGGAGGCTGGCCGTCCACGCATGGCGGTCGGTTTCCGGGTCGATGGTGATATCGAGTTGAGCCAGATCCGCGAGCGCCTCATCACAAAACTCCTTCGTGACCCGTTGCCGCCGAACCGCATTCGTCAGGGCATTCGCAACCTCGAGGTGCCATAGGTTCGGTACCACCACCCCTTCGTCGACGATCCTGTCGAACAACATCTCGATCGCCGGCGACCGCTCGTCGTTGTGCAGCCAAGCTAGAGTCGCCGAACTATCGAGGACGAGCGTCATCGACGCCCTTCATCGCGCAGTTGCCGCCACTCCTCGGGGCTGATCCGTGGAAGTCCCGCCGCACGGGCGCGGATGCGTTCGGCGGCAGCGCGCGCCGCAGTACGGTCCTTCGCGCCCCCCTCCCTGACCATGCGCGCGACCGGTTTCCCATGCCGCGTGATGACGACCTCTTCGCCCTGCTGAACGAGGTCGAGCAGCGTGCCGAGAGTGTTCTTGGCCTCGAAGGCGCCGACCTCACGCATCCGTCTCTCCCAAACCAGCTTACCCAGCTTACCTGTTCCGGCGAGAAACCGGCAAGTTCGGCATTGCCCAACGGTGAAGCCGAAAGCCCTAAGCCGGCACCACCCGCCGCAGGAAGTCGATCACCGCGTCGGCGAAGATGTCGTTGCGGTCGCCGGCCACCATATGGGCGGCGTCCTTCACGCTGACATACTCGGCGTGCGGGCACTGGGCGAGGAAGCTCTGCGCCCCCTCCTCGCTGAGCACGTCGGACAGGCCGCCGCGCACCAGGAGAGTCGGCAGGGTCAGCCGGTCGGCGCAGTCGGACAGGCGCTGGCGGTACGGCGCCTGCCCGGCATTGCCGCCCTGCCGGCGCGCGGGATCCCAGTGCCAGCGATACTTCCCGTCGGTGCCGAGTCGGACGTTCTTGGCGAGGCCGTCCAGCCTGCGCGGCCGCGGGCGGTGCGGCTGGTAGCTGGCGATCGCCTCCGCCACCTCCTCCAGCGTGTCGAAGCCGTCCGGCTTCTGGTTCATGAAGGCCTGGATGCGCTGCACGCCGTCGGGGTCGATCTTCGGAGCCATGTCGACCAGCACCAGGGCGGCGGCTTCGACCCTGCCCTCGCCGACCGCGACGAGGCTGGTGCCGCCCCCCATCGACGCACCGACGAGGATCGGCGGCCGGCCGTCCCCGACCGTGGCGACGACCCGGCGCAGATCCTCCACCATCTGGTCGGCGCCGTAATTGCCCTCGCCGGCCCAGCCGGAATCGCCGTGCCCGCGGGCGTCAAAGGCGACGGCGTGGTAGCCGGCCTCGCCCAGCGTCTGGCCGGCGCCCTTCCACGCATGGCGGGTCTGGCCGCCGCCGTGCAGCAGGACCACCAGCCGGCCCGCCGGATCGCCCCAGCTGTCGCCCGCGATCGGCACGCCGCCGGCGCCGTCCCACACATGCATCGGCACCGGCGTACCCGGCAATCGCTCACCCGCACTCATCGCTGTCCCGTCTCCACGCTCCGTTTCAGGGGCGCGACGGTATGTCCGGACAGCCGATTTGCCAACGCTCGTCGGCGCAGGGCAGCTCAGCCGAAATCGAAGCCCTGGCCGGCGAGGTCGCCGCGCAGCTTCTGGCGCGGCCGCACCGAGAACTTCTTCGCGACGTCGGCCGTCCAGGAATCGTCGTTCGTCGTGCGCCCCTGGCCGCGATAGTGCGCCGCCAGTTCGGCGTCGTAGGCGGCGACCGCCTCCTCCATGCTGCGCGCGCTGCGGCGCTCGCCGTAGCGCTCGTAGTGGACGATCGCGTCGTAGGGCATGCGCGGCTTCGGCGGCGGCGCCTCGGCGGGCCAGCCGAGCACCATGCCGTAGACGCAGTAGACGCGGTGCGGCAGCCCCAGGATGCGCGCCGCCTCGGTCGCGTCGTTGCGGATCGCCCCGATCATGACGCCCTGCAGCCCGAGCGACTCGGCCGCGAGCGACGCCGACATGCCGACCAGCGCCGCATCGATGCTGCACACCAGGCCCATCTCGAGATTGTTGCCGTCGATGTCGTGCCCGTAGCCGGTCATCGCCGTCTCGATCCGCGCCATGTCGGCGCAGAAGGCGAGGAACACCGGCGCCTCCGCGACATGGCGCTGGTTCGAGGTGACCACCGAGAGCTGCTTCAGCGTATCCTGATCGCGCACCACGACGACGCTGTAGGACTGGATGTTCGACGATGTCGGCGCACGGAACGCCGCCCGCAGCACCGCCTCGACATGCGCGTCGTCGACGGGTCGATCGGTGTAGCGGCGCACGCTGACGCGGCTGTGCAGAAGACGGATCGTCTCGCTGGTGGGCAGGTCTTCGGCCGTCGAGATCGGCGCAGGCGAATCAGGCATGGATCCGGGTTCCTCAAGGAGTTTCGAACCATTCTAGCGCCAATGTCGGCACCACCTCCAACGCCGGCCATTGCCCCCGCTCCGAGAGCGGGTTACGTTGCCGACACAATTCCTGCTGACCTTCAGAGGCATCCGAATGGGCTCGGTCGATAGCGAATATGCAAAGTCGAACGACGCTGACCCGAAGCGTCGCGACGACTATGTGGCGCCGGAACTGAAGCTGGTCGGCAAGGTCAGCGAGTTGGCGCAGGCCGATGGCATCAACGCTGGCGTGGATGGTGGAGGGTATTCCTGACGCCGTTATCGCCGATCGGAGTTTCTGTCGGCAACAGTTGCAGACGATGAGCCAACATTTGATCCGTCGCGACGACGCGGCCGTTTGGACCGACCTGGAAGATCGTGTGGCTTTCCTGTGCCTCGATCAGGATCAACTGTTCGAGATCGACGGGGTCGGTAAGGCCGTCTGGGACTTCCTGGAGGAACCGCGCTCGCTCGACGAGATCGTCGAACATGTTCGGTCGGTCTATCGTGTCGATCGTGACCGTTGCGAAGCCGACATCAGGTCCTTCATCTCGCGTCTCACAGAGAATGGTATCGTCCTCCACGGCGGTGTCGCCTCGGTCGCCTGATGCCCAGCGTTGCGGACAATCCGCGAGCACGAGCCAATGGACGCCTGCGATTCCTGATCTGCGGCCTCGAGGTCGCAAGCGACCTACCGCTCCCGGGGGCCTCTTCGATCGAGCGTGACGAGAATACCGACGATTTGAATGTCGTCCTGGTGCCGGGCCTCGCCCCCCCACTTTGCGGGATCTTTCGCCACTGGTCGGCGCGACCGTCCCACCCCGACATCGAGGTCGAACCGGATGGTGCGCACGTGCTGGACTGGTCCGGCCACGTGCAGGTGCGGATCGATGCCGCCATGAAATCGATCGCGATTTCGTCGACACCCGATAGGCTGCACCTGCTCCCGTCCATCGTCACGGGCTGGGCCATCGGCTATTTCCTGGTCCTGCGGGGGGCGGTCTGCCTGCATGGCAGCGTCGTCCGCTTCCAGGGGCGAACCATCGCGCTGCTCGGCGACAGCGGAACCGGCAAATCGACGCTGGCCGCAGCCGCGGTTCGGGCTGGGGCCGACCTGCTGTCGGACGATCTCGTGGTCTTTCCCGATCCGAACGCCAGCCGGTCGGTCGCCGCCGGCACGACATCGCTGCGGCTCACCCCGGAAACGGCGGAGGCGCTGGGGATCGGCGCGGACGCGTTGAAGCGGCTCGACGGCGCCGACAAGCTGCTCTGGACGCCGACATGTTCTCGGTCCACAGGCGAACCCTGCCTTTCCGCAGATCTGGATGCGATCTACCTGCTCGCGAGCCCGACGGCCTCGGATGCCGACCTTCATTCCTTCATCATCGATGAAGGGCTCGCCCCCGGCCCCGCCCTTCTCGGCCTGATCCGCGCCTGCTATCCGCCCGGCATGCACGGCCTGCTCGGCCCGGCGCACCTGCAGGGCCTGGGCGCAATCGCACGGACGGTGCCGGTTCGCCCGCTGCGCCACGCGCGCCGGTGGCGGGATCTGCCGTGCCTCGTCGACGCGATCCTGCGGTGACCGCCGCGTCGCTGGCCCCCATCCTGCGGTTCGTGCTGTCGGAGAGGGGATGGCCGCCGTCGACCGCCATCGACCGTCTCGCAGAGCGGTTCCCCGCCATCGCGGCGGCAGGCATCGAATTCGCCCTGACCCAGCGAAGCCGGGTCGATATCCAGCAGATGTTGAGAACCCCCGAGGATGCACAGCGCCTGCTGGCCTTCTGCCATGCAGCGGACAGCCGTCTCGGCGCCCAGTTCGACCCGATCCGGATCCACGACCTGTTCGCCGGCGGTGCAGCCGACGAGGTCTGGCTGGAGATGGACGACGAGGGCCAGGGCGAGAACGAGACGCCCCCGCTGTCCATGTTCGTACGGATCGGCCGCGGCACCGGCGGGAGCGACACAGAGAGGGTTCTTCGCCTTCTCGCGACCGCCGGCACCACGCCGCCGACGCCGCAGCGCCAGGCCCTGGAGCGGGCAGTGTCGGCGATGCCGGACGGCGCCTTCCTGTCGCATGCCGGCATCATGGCGGGGAGGCCCGGATCACCGCTGCGCCTGATCGTCGACGGCATCCCCTGCGACGACCTGCGATCCTACCTGGAACGGGCGCACTGGCCCGGCAGGATGGCCGAAGCGCTGGCCTGCGCCGACACCCTCGCTGCATGCAGCGACCGAATCCGGCTCGCGCTCACGCTCGACGCGGCACTGCGCCCCGAGATCGGCTTCGAGTGCTTCGTCGGGACGCCCGGCCCGGCCGAGCCCCGCTGGCGAGGACTTCTCGCCGTGCTCGCCGCGGACGGACTCGCCGACACGGAAACCAGCGACGCCGTTCTCGCCTGGCCTGCGGTCATCACGCCGCGGACGGCGGAACAGCCATGGCCCGAGCGCCTGATCATCGACGACCTGCTGCGCGGCAAGCATCAGGCGGGATGGATCGAGTGCCGGATCTCGCACGTCAAGGTCACCCTGGGCGCGGACGGCCCGCCACGCGCGAAGGCCTATATCGGCTTTCTGGAAGTGACGGACAGGACGGTGTCGAGCCGGATTGCCCCCGAGCCGGCGGCGCCACTGCCTGCGCGCATCTCCACGACCACGCAGACCCGGTCGCTCCATGAGGCGTGCGACGCCGCCATCCGGTTCCTCCTCGATGCCCGCACGCAGACCGGATGGTGGCTCGACTATGACGGCTTCGCCGAAGGCACGAGCGACGAGTGGGTTACCGCCTATGTCGGACATGTGCTCGCGGGCACTGACGGAGCCGGACGTGCGGCGGCACGCCTTGCCTGGGCCCTCCTGTCCGGGCGGAGCCGGAGCCGGCCCGGCTGGGGCTGGAACCACGCCGAGCCGGCGGATGCCGACAGTACGGCGTGGGCGGTCCGGCTGGCGCAGCGCATGGGGGAAGCGGAGACCTCGGCCGCGTCCGCCGGAACCGCGTTCCTGCGCGGTCACATCGACGATACCGGCAGCGTGACGACGTATCGGCGCGCCCAGCACGGCGAATGGTCCGGGGACCGGGCTGTGAATGCCGGATGGTTCGCCAGCCACGCCTGCGTGACCGCAGCCGCGGCCGGCGTGACCGCCCTGCAGCCGCGGCTGCGACGGCATCTCGAAACGGCGCAGGGCGACGATGGCGCCTGGGACGGCTACTGGTGGGCCGATCGGGCCTATGCCACGGCGATCGCGGCCGACGCGCTGCGCGAGGATGCGCCCGAGGCGGCACGGCGCGCGGCGCGATGGGCCGCGGCACGACTGGACGCCGGGTCCACCACGCGCCTCGTCGCACACCGGGATCCGTTCGGCACTGCACTGGCGCTCCGTACGGCTCTGCCTGCTGTCCGCCGGCCGGATGACCTCGCAGCGGCGTTGAACGACCTGCTCGCCGCGCAGCGCGTCGACGGCTCCTGGAACGGTTCCGCGCATCTGCGCATCCCAAATGCCCGCGACGCCGTCGTTCCTGCGTGCGACAATCGCGCGACGTTCACGACCGCGACCGTACTGGAAACGCTCATGGTCCTGCGACAGGCGGCGGTGGCGGCATGACCGCTTTCGGCGTGGGCGAGCCGTCCGAAGACTATGCGCGCGATCCTTTCGCGACCCTCGATATGCTGCTGGGTGCCTGTCCGGTCCGGCTGGCCGACCGCGAAGGCTGGGCAGTCGCGGGCCGCGGTTCGGTTCTTGCCGCGCTGCGCGATGACCGGCTGGCGGCCACCGACGGTTCGACCTTCAACGACCGATCTCCGGCGTTCCGCAACTCCGTCGCACGGATGCTGAGAGCCTGGTTCGCCCATGAGGCCGATCGGGCACTGCCGGACCTGGTGAACGCGGCGTTCGCCGACGCTATGGCGCCTCTCTTCGCACTGGGACCAGCCGATCTCGTGGTCGATCTCGTCGCCGATATCGCGCGCGCCGTTCCGCTCGCGGTTATGGCCGCGCTTCTCGGCGTTCCCCCAGCCCATCGCCAGGGACTGGGACGGCTCGCGGGCGGCCTCCTCGCATCCTACGATTCGAGCTGGAGCGAGCGCGCCGCCTCCGGTGTCCGGTCCAAGCAGGGGCTGGACGGCTATTTCGTTCTGCACCTGACGCGGGCCGAGATCGGGACGCCGCTGCTCGACGCACTGCGCGACATCGGCCTGAAGCAAGGCCTCCCTCCCGCGGCCATGGCCGATGTCTGCACCAAGCTGCTCGTCGCCGGCACGACGACGACTGCCGGGTGTCTGGCGTCGATCCTGGCCTGGCTGCTGGAGGATCCGGCCGCGTATCCCACCTGTGCGGAGCGGGCAGATGCCGAGATGCCGGCGCTGGTGGAGGACCTGATCCGCCTGCGCAGCCCGGTTCTGGCGCTGAAGCGGATCGCCACAGCGGAAACGACGGTCGCCGGCACGCCGGTTGCGCCCGGTGCGCGCGTCTACCTGCTCACCGCCGCAGCGAACAGGGAGCGCGGGGCCGCCGCACCCGATTGCCCGGCGGCAGGGCCGACGCAGCGGCACCTCTCCTTCGGCAGAGGGCGCCATGCCTGCCTGGGCGCGCCCCTCGCGCGGCTGGAGATCCGCACGGCGCTCACCCACCTGCTGCCGCTCGTCCCGCGCCTCAGGCTCCTGGAGCCGATACAGTGGCGGAGAGCCTGGCTTCTGCACGAGCCCGTCTCGATCCGAGTCGTCGCATCCTGAGGAAGCCATGCCGATAACCCGAAGCGCACTCGCGGAATCGTACGATCGATTTCTCGATCACTCCGCGCATTACATCACGGAGAACGCCGACAGCGGTTTCCTCAACCTCGGCTATTTCACCGGCACGAGCATGTCCCTGTCCGAGGCCTGCGCACGCCTGACCGAGGAGCTGGTCGCCACGGCGCAGGATCGCCAGGGACCGGTGCTCGACGTCGGCTGCGGCGCGGGCGGCGGCACGGCCTGCATCGCCCGCCACTGGCCGGCCGACCGCGTGCATGGGGCGAACATCTCGGATCATCAGCTGGATGCCTGCCGCCGCCGGGTGCCCGGCGCGCACTTCCACCTGATGCCCGCGGAAGACCTCGCCTTCCCGGACGCAACCTTCCGGACCGTCATCAGCATCGAGGCGGCCTGCCACTTCGATCGGCCACGCTTTCTCGCCGAGGCGATGCGCATCCTGCGTCCCGGCGGCGAACTCGTCGTCGCGGATATACTGTTCCACGACCAGCCCGAGGTCTTCGGCAGATTTCTGTCCGGCGGTGAAATCTATCGCGACATCGGCAGCTACGAGACGATCTGGCGGAGCGCCGGCTTTGCCGATGTGGCCTGCCGCGACGTCACCGATCCCGTCTGGCGCGGCTTCGTCCGGAACAGCCGGACCCGAGCCCTGAAAGGGCTTATGACGAAGACGCTGGAGCCCGCCGCCTTCAGACAGACGCTCGCCTTCGCCGACAGGATCGCCGCCCTCCCCGTCAGCGCCTATGTCATCGCGCGCGCGACGAAGCCGGCGGCGATATCCTGACCGAAGCCACACTGCCGCCGATGCCCTCCAGCATCCCCGACCTCCGCCTCGACCGCTATCCGGACGTCCTGGACGTCCTCGCCGATCCCCGGTTCGAAATCTACAAGCCGCTGATGCGCGGCAATGCCACTGCGCACCTGCAGGGCGCGGATCCGACGGTGCGATCGCGACGCGCCGGTGCCCTGAGCGGCGTGCTCGCCCGGCATCTTTCCGGAGCGGCCGTCGCCCGGATGGCGCCGCGCATCCGGACCCAGGTTCGCGAGATCCTCGCCCGAGGCGCCGACAGGGGCGAGTTCGACGCACTCGCGGACCTCGCCTACGCCGTACCGGCGACGGTCATGGCCGATCTTCTGGGCCACCCCGCCGACGGCATCTTCGCACTGCGCCCGATCTTCGCCGGCATGACCCGAGGCCACGAGATCGATGCCTCGGAAGCCGACCGTCAACGCGCGCGCCTCTGCCTGATGATGCTGGTGACGCGGCTGGACGCCGGACGTGTCGGCGGCCGACCCACGCCGCTGGTGGCCGATGCCCTGGCGGCGCTCGGGGCGTCGGCCGACGATTCCGGCGCGCTGGGCTACTGGCGCGCCATGATCTTCTATGCGGGCAGCGAGACGACGAAGGATCTGATCGCCAACGTCGTCGCGGCCCTTCTGGAATCGCCTGCTCTCCGGGATCGGCTGGCCGCCGCGCGGGATGGGCGCGAAGACATGATAGAAGAGCTGATTCGGCTGGAGGGCCCGGTCGGATGTGTCGGACGCGTGGCGCGGGAGAGGGTGGAGATCGGATCGGCCCGCATAGAGCGGGGGCAACTCGTCCATCTCATGCTGGCGGACGCGAACCGCGACGCCGATGCGTTCGGCGACGCGGCCTGCCCCCATGCCGATCCGCGCAGGGTCAAGCATGTGGCTTTCGGACACGGCCCGACGCATTGCCTGGGCGCGAGGCTCGCGCGGCTGGAACTCGAGACCGTGCTGACCGAGATCCTCCCCTACCTTCCGCACATGTCGCTGGCGGAGCCGTCGGAGTGGACGGGGCGGCGGGTGCTGCGCGAACGCGCCTCACTGCGCATCCGGTTCACCGCGCCCACCTAGACCTTCTCCGGCCGCGAGCGCACGTTCGCCAGCGCCCGGCGCAGGGTCCAATCCTCGACGAATGCCTGGCGGATGTCCTCTATCGACACGGGCTGGCCGCGTTCCGTCGAGAGTGCCGCAAGATCGGCCAAAGTGAGATCCTGCGCGCCCGCCCGAAGCGCGTCTTGGAGATCGCCGGGCTCCTGCACCGCACGAACCAGCCATTTTGCAGCGGCGACGCTCATCCTGCCGGCCCTTCCGATAACACCTTCCCCTTACCCTAAAGCCGTATGGAGCACGGCACATCCTGTTGACTCTGCGAATGGGCTGCGTATATTCCCGGCCTCTCGCGCCGCGGGTTCCGCAGGCGCGGTCTGTTATTGTGCGATCCGGGAGTGCCCACCATATCGGTGCGCTCACGTCGTGCGGAAGTCGGGAAGCCATGTACGCAATCGTTAAGACCGGCGGCAAGCAATACAGGGTCGCCAAAGACGACGTCATCCGCGTCGAGCGGCTGCCCGGCGAAGCGGGCGACACGATCACGCTGGGCGAAGTGCTGATGCTCGGCGGCGACGAGCCGAAGGTCGGCTCGCCGATGATCGACGGTGCGTCCGTGGCCGCGACGGTCGTCGCGCAGGATCGCAACGACAAGGTCATCATCTTCAAGAAGAAGCGCCGCCAGAACTATCGGCGCAAGCGCGGCCACCGTCAGAACGTGACGGTCCTTCGCATCACCGACATCACGGCCTGATCGGGTCGGGGAGCAGATCGTATGGCTCATAAGAAAGCAGGCGGCAGTTCGCGTAACGGTCGCGATTCCGCCGGTCGCCGTCTTGGCGTGAAGAAGTTCGGCGGACAGGCCGTCATTCCGGGCAACATCATCATTCGCCAGCGCGGCACGAAGTACCATCCCGGCCGCAATGTCGGCCTCGGCAAGGATCACACGATCTTCGCCCTGGTCGAAGGTCGCGTGGAGTTCGGTGGCGGGCTGAAGAACCGCACCTACGTTTCCGTGGTGCCCGCCGAAGCCGCGGTGCCGCCGGCCGAATAACGCTCCGCCCCCAGGACGGTGCGACCCGGGGGAATGGTTCGCCATTCCCCCTTCGTCGTTCTGGGGCTTGAACGGTCCGCCGTTCCCCCTTTGGTCGTTTGGGGCAGGAATGGTCTGCCGTTCCGCATTTCGCCAGCGGCCCTTCGAACCAGGATCCGAGACTGACATGCGCTTCCTCGACGAAGCCAAGATCTGGATCCGCAGCGGCGACGGCGGCGGCGGCTCCGTCAGCTTCCGGCGCGAGAAGTTCATCGAGTTCGGTGGGCCGGACGGCGGCGACGGCGGCCGCGGCGGCAGCGTCTATGTCGAGTGCGTGCCGAACCTGAACACCCTGATCGACTACCGCTACCAGCAGCATTTCCGTGCGGGGCGCGGCCATGGCGGCGCCGGTCGCCAGAAGAGCGGTGCGGCCGGGAGCGACGTCGTGCTGCGCGTTCCGCCCGGTACCGAGATCCTGGACGAGGACCGCGAGACGGTGCTCGCCGACATGACCGAACCCGGTCAGCGGATCATGCTGGCCAAGGGCGGCGACGGCGGCTTCGGCAACGTTCACTTCAAGTCCTCGACGAACCAGGCGCCGCGCCGCGCCGGCCCCGGGTGGCCCGGCGAGGAGCGCTGGCTCTGGCTGCGCCTGAAGCTGGTCGCCGACGCCGGTCTCGTCGGCCTGCCCAACGCCGGCAAGTCGACCTTCCTCGCCGCCGTCAGCCGGGCGAAGCCGAAGATCGCCGACTACCCCTTCACGACGCTGACCCCCGGTCTGGGCGTGGTCAACGTGCACGATGCGGAATTCGTGCTCGCCGACATTCCGGGACTGATCGAAGGCGCACACGAAGGTGCCGGCCTCGGCGACCGGTTCCTTGGCCATGTGGAGCGCTGCCGCGTGCTGCTGCACCTGGTCGACGGGACCGCCGAGGATCCGGCCGAGAGCTATCGCGTCGTACGCGGCGAGATCGAGGCCTATGGCGACACGCTGGCCGCGAAGCCGGAGATCGTCGCCCTGAACAAGTGCGACGCGCTGACGCCGGAAGACATCGAGGCGCACCGCGCGGCACTGGCCGAGGCGGCAGGCATTGCACCGGATGCCGTCTGGACGATCTCCGGCGCCTCCGGGCAGAACGTCCGCGACCTGCTCTCGGCGCTGTACACCGCCATCCAGGGCTCCCGCGCCGAGGACGGCGCAGACGTGCCCGCAGCGCCCTACCAGCCATGAGCGCCGCGGCCCTCGCCGAGAGCCCGCTCGCCGCGGCGCGCCGGCTGGTGGTGAAGATCGGATCCTCGCTGCTCGTCGACGAGGCGAGCGGTCAGCTGCGGCGCAGCTGGCTAGACGCCGTCGGCGACGACGTGGCGCGCTGCGCCGCCCGCGGGCAGGAGGTCATCATCGTATCGTCCGGCGCGATCGCGCTCGGGCGAAGGCAGCTTCGCCTGCCCGACGGACCGCTGCGGCTGGAGGAATCCCAGGCGGCCGCCGCGACCGGGCAGATCCGCCTCGCCCACGCCTGGCAGGAGACGCTGGCACGCCACGGCATCACCGTGGCCCAGGTGCTGGTGACGCTCGGCGACACCGAACAGCGCCGGCGGTATCTGAACGCCCGCAACACGCTCAACGCCTTGGTCCGCCTGCACGCCGTACCGGTGATCAACGAGAACGACACGGTCGCGACCGAGGAGATCCGCTTCGGCGACAACGACCGCCTCGCGGCCCGCGTCGCGGCGATGGTCAGCGCCGAGGCCCTCGTCCTGCTCTCCGACATCGACGGGCTCTATACGGCCGACCCGCGCCACGACCCGCAGGCGCGATTCCTGCCGGAGATCCACGCCCTCACGCCCGAGATCGAGG
>Ga0114916_1001078_pt1 | contig 16208 bp, 12 predicted proteins | sample MalvirAntarct_66_FD_83501 | JGI IMG/M metagenome (GOLD analysis project Ga0114916, IMG submission 83501) | Marine viral communities from the Global Malaspina Expedition - Malaspina viral metaG Antarct_66 | ecosystem: Environmental > Aquatic > Marine > Oceanic | place: West Anvers Island... | reverse complement strand
GTATCAAACACAGAGTCGCATGATCCTTATGCAAATACATGCAAGCAAATAACCAGTCTTTCTCAGTGTGACCGATAGTCGTATGTACAAACCTGACTAAATAGTCAACTATCTTAGGGTATATGTAATTGGCAGTATATTGCAATACTTTTTTTTGATATTCAGCGTTTATAAATAATCACTCTGTCGCTGATAATCGCCTCCGCATATAGTTAGAACTTATCTAGACAGCAATAGACTAAAGGTATTCATCAGATGTGCAGGTGCTGATACAAGCGTACAAAGATATTAAAAGAAAATTTTTCAGTTTAAATATTGCCAAATTGTTAATACTTCGTTATTATGCCTGTCAATATTTAAACGCTAATCATTATCATTAACATTAATAATGTCATTCTTATATGAAACTTAATAATTATTAAAGCATCAAGCTTTTTAGAAAGTGATTTTGGGCAAAAATTACTGATTATTGGTTTCCTAAACGAGTTTTAAAATTCTTATACTAGATAAAGTGAGTATGTTATGCGCGAAGTAAAATTATCAAGATTTTCTAGTCGATTGACCGTATTGTCTATGGGCATAGCAGCAGTATTGGGGGCACAAGCGGCGAGTGCTGCTACCTCAGCAGATATGCCGAGCACCACCTTACAGACCATCACAGTGACGGCAAACAGCTCAGTACGTGAAAGCGTGCAAGAAGGCGATGTTGATGTTGAAGGCTATACCCCAGCTGCGCAGGCAAGCCACTTAAGTGATTTTTTAAATGTCGTACCCGGTGTTACGGTAGGTGGTACGTCAGCGGTCAATCAGCGTATACGCGTACGTGGACTGGATGATACCAATCTAAAAGTGACCATTGATGGCGCTCGCCAAGAAGGCACGCTGTTTTATCATATGGGCGATGTGACCATTGACCCTGATTTGCTAAAACAAGCGGAAGTATCGGTCGGTAATAACTCAGTGACACTAGGTAACGATGCGCTAGGTGGCGCAGTTGCTTTTAAAACCGTTGATGCCGCAGATCTACTAAAACCGGGACAAAAAATCGGTGCTAAACTGCACGCAGGTTATGCTAGTAATAATGACGAACTGCTCACCTCAGCGACTGTGTTTGCTGCCCCAACGGATAATATAGACTTACTGGCTTATTATGGTCAGCGTAATGCCAATGCGGGTGAAGATGGCGAAGGTCGTAAGATCCAAACGGAAGATAGCAAAGGCGAGAATATTTTATTAAAGGCAGGTGCGTATATTGCCAATGACCATCACGTAGGGGCTAGCTTTAGCCGTACCGAAAACGAAGGCATGTTCCCATTACGCCCAGATTTCCCAGCAAGCCCAGGCGTTGGCAGCTGGAATGAAATTCTGCCGCAAAAGGTTAAGCGTGATACCTATGGTCTGGACTATAGCTACAATCCTGCCAGTAACTTAGTCAATGTCGATACCAACGTTTATCAAACCGGAACGCAGATTTCACGAGATACCGACTATACGACAAAGCCAGGTTATAACTGGGAAGCGGGCATAAAAACCACCGGCGTAAAAATTCAAAATACTAGCATCATTGATACCAATGTCGGCAGCCATAAGCTAATCGCTGGTATTGAACACTATAAAAAAGAATCTGAGCTAGAGCGTGACTTCGTTAAAAAAGGCACCGATGAAGCCAAGAATACCTCTGTTTATCTAGAAGATCAGTGGAAAAATGGTAAATTAACCCTAACGCCGGGCGTACGCTACGACCGTTATGAGTCGCCAGAATTTGTTGCTGGTGGCAAAACTTATGACAATGTCGTTGGTGCGCTTGCAGCAAGCTATGAGATTGCACCGTTAACACAAGTGTTTGCCAGTTATACGCAGTTATTTAATGGCCCTGATTTGAGTCAAGCGATCTTTAACTCAGACGGCGACAAAACCTACGTCAATAAAGACTTAAAAGCAGAAGAAGGATCAAATGCTGAGATTGGTATCGTAAAAACCTTACGCGACCTAACGGTAGCGGGTGATGCGTTACAACTTAGCGGAAAATACTTTGAAACTGATATCGAAAACTTTATTGAATTTGTCCGTTCTGGTGGTACTCGCGTTGGCTTAGACTGTACCACTGGACAACTTGGTGGCGCTTGCCAAGGCGCGGTCAATAAAGATGAAGATTATAAAATTAGGGGTGTTGAGCTCGCTGCTGACTATAAAATGGATAATTTTAGCATGGGTCTAAGCTATGTCCATGCACGTAGCAAAGGCGATAGAACGGGCTATAGTATCCCATCGGTGACTGGTGGCAGCGCCGACTCAGGCGATAAATATATGGTGAACTTGGCCTACGTACCAACAGACACCACCGAGCTTGGCTGGCGCAGTACCTATGTGGCAGCCATCACGCCCAAAACTGAATCTGCCCAGCCTAAAAAGGCTAACTATGATGTGCATGATATTTTTATGAGCTATATGCCAAAACAAGTCGATGGTTTAAAAGCGACTGTTGGGGTTTATAATATCTTTGATGAAACCTATGCCAGCCATGCGTCACGTTCGCTTGCAGAACAAGCAGATGGTTTGCGTACCGACTTTGAACCCGGTCGCAATATCAAAGCATCTTTAACCTATCAGTTCTAAATTTATACTGATCATGCGTAAAAAATGAGTATCAAAAAAGCCAGCTGCTTTGTATAAGAGCTGGCTTTTTTATGTTGAAACCTCTTTTTTAAAGCATATATCTTTTTTAAACCGTTTTATGCGTCTTTAACACATTAGCATTTAGCGCCATTCTAACGCTAAAATTAACAAAGAATAATAATCAATGATTTTATTTAACCCACGCCAAACTTGCCTATGGATTCACCGTTATACTGGACTTGTGATGGCCGCTTTTTTACTCATGGCTGGTATAACGGGCGCGCTATTGGCATTTCACGATGAGCTGGACGCGGTATTTAATCAGCGTTTGGCGGTTGTTGAGCCAGCGCAGACACCGCCATTGTCTATCGTCACCTTGCATGACAAGGTGATTAGCTACTATCCAGAATACAGTTTTTCAACCATGCCAGTAGCAATCGAGCCTAACCGCGCTGTTGTCTTTGCGGTTGATAAATATAAAGGCGATGTAAAGGTAGAACCTACGCCCTTATTTCAAGAGGTTTATATCAATCCCTATACTGCGGATATCATTGGGGCACGTGATAAAGACGAGTGGGCATGGCGCAATACCATGTGGAAGGTGTTCTGGCTGCATCGTGAGTTGTTGCTTGGTGATATCGGCAAGCTAGTACTAGGTATTATTGCGCTTGTTTGGACGATTAATTGTTTTATTGGATTTTATTTGACCTTTCCAAGAGCGGTTAAAAAGAATCAGGTATCGCCCCAATATCCTGCTAAAAAACGGGCGTCTTTATTAAAACGCTGGCTGCCTGCGTGGAAAATCCGCACCAAAACCAATGCCTTTAAGCTTAATTATGATGTGCATCATGCGTTTGGTTTATGGTTGTGGCTGATGCTGTTTGTGATTGCATGGTCGAGTGTCGGTTTTAATTTGCAGCAGATATATAAGCCGGTGATGCAAGCGGTGGTAGGGCTTGACAGTAAAGCAGGTAACAAAGGCAAAGAAGATAAATTAAATAAAGCAGATAAATCTAGCGCGCCAGTTAGCACTGAAATGATCACCGCTAATATTGTTAATAAAGCCAATAGTATCAATTATTTAAGCAAGCAAGCAACTATTGCCGCGCAAAAAAACGGACTAACCGTACAGCAATTATTGGGTATTCGCTGGGTTGAGGAAGATAAGCAGTGGCAGATGCGCTTTAAAACCAATCAAGACATCGGCAAGAAAAGTGGCGCGTCTTCAATTGCAGTCAATGCAAGAGATGGTAGCGTTGAGAAAATAAATTTTGCTTATCAAAACGCCTCATTTGGTCATAAAGCTGACCAATGGCTATCCACCTTACATATGGGACATATCAGTCATGGTGCCGGTCATCTGGCATATCAAATATTCTTGGCATTGATTGGACTAGCCGTTGCCGTCTTGTCTGGTACTGGGATATATTTGTGGTGGAAAGGTCGACAGCAACGCTTAAAATCTTTGCGAAAGCTGAGATAAAATCGTATCGATAATCACTGGTCGACCTTGGTGATTGATTACAGTGACATCAACGTTATAGAGATCTTTCATGGTCTCTTGGGTAATGACATCGACAGGACATCCAATAGCTTGTACTTGACCGTCCTTCATGGTCACCACCGTATCAGCAAACTGGGCGGCTTGATTGATGTCATGGAGGACAATGACCACGGTTTTTTGCTGAGTATGACTTAACTCACGCAGCTCACGCATCAAGCGACCTGAATGATACATATCGAGATTATTTAGCGGCTCATCAAGCAATAAATACGGTGTATCTTGGCAAACAATCATCGCAATCAGCACCCGTTGCCGCTGTCCACCCGATAAGGCAGATAAAAAACGCTCCGCTAATGGCTCTAGCTCAAAGCGTTCGATAATCTCAGCCACTTTTTCCTGATCGCTTGCCGTTGGACGACCTTGATGATACGGATAGCGCCCAAACATCAGTAATTCATGCACCCGCAGCCGCCCTTGCACTTGATTGTCTTGACTGAGCATGGCTACCGTCGTCGCAAGCGTTCGCGCATCACAGCTGACGATATCACGTTCTTCATTATCAGCAGCAAAACTCACTTGTCCGCTTTGCAACGGTTGCAAACGTGCCATCACCGAAAATAATGTCGATTTACCGGCACCATTGGGACCAATTAAAGCGATGACTTGTGACGGTGGCAATAATAAGTTGATATCGTGCAAAATCTGCTGCTTGCCAATATGATGCGATACGCCCGTTATTTTTATCATAATGCTTCTTTCTTAGCTGAATGTTTAATAAGTGTTTAGAGTTTTTAATTCAAGCGCCGCTGGCTCATAAATATCAAGGCTAAAAATACCAAGCCGCCTGCCAGCTCAATAACGACGGATAATACGCCTGCCATACCGAGTACTTGTTCAAAGAGCGTTTGACCGAGTACCAAGCAAATCATCGCTACTAAACTCACTAAAATGAGCCGTTCGCTATGATACATATGGCGCGCCATTCGATTGGTTAGAGCGCAGACCAATAAGCCAAAAAAGGTCACTGGACCAACCAACGCCGTAGCTGTAGCGACCAATACCGCGATGACAGTTAATAGCCCAAATGCCAAACGCTGATAGTTAATACCGAGATTAGTTGCCTGCGCTTTACCCAACATGAGCACATCACATTGATACCGCCAGCGCCAAATAAATAGCGCACTTACGACACAAATAAATAGACTAATGCTTAATAGCTGCGGATTGACCGTATTAAACTGCGCGTAACTTGCCGATTGCACCACCACAAAATCATCTGGATTAATCAGTCGCGCAATCAGGGCTGATAAGCTGCGAAACAAGACGCCAAAAATAACCCCTACCAATATCAGCCGCGTTAAGTCCTGACTGCTTTTGGAAAACAGTAATTTAAACAGCAGCAACGACGCACCAAACATCAATACAATCTCAAGCGAAAATTTGGCAATCGGATTAAAACTAGTAAAGCTAATCGCCCCTAAGAAAAATACCAATACGCTTTGTAATAATACATAAAGCGAATCAAAGCCCAATAATGAGGGCGTGAGGATAGGGTTATGGGTTAAAGTCTGGAAAAGCAGAGTAGAGACCCCAATTGCGTAGCCGACCACCATCAGCGCTAATAGTTTTTTACCCCGTAGTGGCAGGGAAAAGTCCCAATGCCCATGGACATTGACGGTTAAAAATAATATGGCGGAGATTAATAAAACAAGAGCAGCAACAGATTTAGGATGTTGACTGATAGCTAAGCATAGCCTTGCCCAGAATTTTGCCAATGGGTTCAGGTTGGCGGTAGCACTCTTAGCAGCACTATCAATAGTAGCATCAGTCGTTTGACCAGACGAGGCAGAAGATAAAAACATACGCTAATCTTATAAAAGAGAATGGCAAGTAAAACAATGATAACTTAGATAATCTAACTCATTTAGGACTCAGCAGGCGCACGTAATAATAGCCATAAAAACACCACCGTTCCGACCACGCCAAAGACGGTCGCTACCGGAATCTCGAACGGATAGCGAATCGAGCGCCCGATAATATCGCAAAGTAATACCGCTGAAGCACCCAATAACGCGACCGCTGGCAAGCTGCGCCTGAGCTTATCGCCCATAATGCGACTGACAATATTAGGCACGACTAAACCAATAAAAGGAATCATGCCAACCGTCACCACGACCACGGCACTCATCATGGCGACCATACCAACGCCAATCCACGTCACATGACGCTTACTGATACCCAAATTTAAAGCAATATTATCGCCCAAACCAATAATGGTCAGCTTATCGGCGATAATATAAGCGATAATACATAGCACGCCAGTCAACCATAACAGCTCATACCGTCCTGACAACACGCTTGAGAAGTCACCAAATTGCCAAACGCTGAGCATCTGTAACGTTTCTGTTTGATAGGCAATAAAGGTGGTAATAGCATCAATAATCCCGCCAAAGACAATACCAATCAACGGAATCATCAAGAAATCTGTCGGCGGAATACGATGAATCAGCAGCATAAAGAGCATCATGCCAAATACCGCCGCGATGGTGGCCACACTCATCTTTATAATTAGCGCGCTGGCCGGAAAGAACAGACTCACCACCAATAAGCCAAGGGCAGCGCTTTGAGTTGCGCCCACCATAGACGGCTCTACAAAGCGGTTCTTGAGTACCACTTGAATAATCATCCCAGCTACTGCCATGGCGATACCGGTCAAAATAATAGCAATCGTCCGTGGTAAGCGGCTGACCAGCATCAGCGAGCTGTCTGAGTTGGCACTATGATTGATGAGGCTATGAAAAACACCTGACCATGAAAAGTCAGCAACCCCAATAGATAAACTTAGTAATACCAACATTACCATGATGACAAAGCTTGCGGTATTGATTAACCAAGGTGCTATTTTTGCGTGGCGTGATTTAGAGTTTAACTGACCATTTACCTTCTGCTGCCATTTTAAGGGTACAGAAGATATAGATGTATCACTATTAGCGTTATCAATATTAGTAGCGTGATTAGAAAATAGGGGCATAACGGCTGCTAACTTATGGCTGGCGTAAAGGGTAGACGCAAGAATGGGCACTTACGTCTGTTTTTCAACGAATAAAAACATTTACTTTGCTTGGCTAAATGCCGTTTTAATCGCGGTCAAATCTTGCATCCACTGATAATAACCGCCAAATGCTAGGTATGAATCTGGGCTTAGATAGACCACTTGAGATTTTTTCCAAGCTGTCGTTTGCGCGACTAATGGATTGTCCAAGACGGCTTTTGCACCAACGCTTTCTTCACCGATAGCCGCGCTACGGTCAATCACAAACAGCCAGTCAGGGTTGGTTTTTTGTAAGTATTCAAAGGAAACCGGCTGACCATGATCGGCGTCTTTTATCTGATTATCTACCATCGGTACGCCGAGTACGGTATGGATAAAGCCAAAACGTGACTTAGCACCGTAAGCAGACAACTTATTACCATTAACCATGATGACCAAGCCATTGCCTTTATCTTTGGTCGCTGTTTTCGTCTCATCAATAAGACCGTCGATATCCTGTTGCAGCTTCAAGGCTTGATCGCTCTTGCCAAATAACGCACCCAAATCATGCAAGCGCTGTTTGCTAGACTCATAGATATTGGCAGTATCAATACTCATATCAAGCGTTGGGGCGATGCTTGAGAGCGCATTATATTTCTCTGCCATACGCGAGCCGACCAAGATAGCTTGTGGCTGCATTGCATTTAATGCTTCAAGATCTGGCTCAAATACCGTGCCGACTTCTTTCGGATCTGGTTGAGTTTTTGAATGCAGATTATTCAATTTTAGACCGCTCGGCATGCCATCAACAGCGACATCGAGCGCTGCCAAATCCTGCATCAAGGTCATGTCATAAACCACTAGCGGCGATGGGTTGATTGCCAAATCAACAGATCCCTTGATGGTATCAACGCTAATAGTGGTTACAGAAGCCGCCTCGTTAGTGGCGACATTTTTGGCTTTATCAGCGGTTTTATTTTCGGTGTTGCTATCTGCGGGTTCTGAGTCATTAGATTCAGGAGCGCTACAGCCAGTTACAGTAATACTAGTAAGCAGTGCTGTCATGAGTGCAGCTATTAAGGGACGTTTAAAAACAGGAGTAGCACGGTGGCTAGAGAGTGAGGTAGTAGACATAGATAACTCGGTATAGGACGGGTTTTGACAGTTTTATACAACCTGCTCGATAAAAGTCTTCATTTAACGGCAGGTTAAATGAGTCGGTGTTTTATTATAAATTGGGTAAATAATTCAGCCGCCATCATAAAGTAATTGAGACGTATTATCAATAAAGATGATAATGATTTTTATTAACTAAGTGTATTCAGGTTATAATAGACTCGCATACTGACCTAGATTGAACTTAAAAAATTCACAATAACGCCTGAAATATTAGAAATTTACTATTGATAATAATTATCGTTTGCATTATTATCACCACCATTCTATGACGGTTAAATGCTAGAGTATTATGAGTTCAACGGATTTAGAGACGCCACCACTTAAATCAATCTTGATAGCGATACTAGTTGTAGTAGGGCTTCACGTGCTCACGGCAGTGGCATTGGTGGCAATGAAACCGTCTGCACCCAAAGTCGCGCCGCCCAAACAGACGCCGCCTATTGAAATAGAGCTGGTATCATTACCTGCTGCTTTACCTAAAGAGCCGGTAAAAGTGGTGAAATCTGTTGAAAAAGAAGTGACTAAGGTTGTGATAGATAAAAGCACGCCAGCGCCAAAACCGCAGGCTATAATAAAACCAAAGCCGGTCACAGAGACGCCAAAACAACCAGTGGTACAAGAACGCAAACCTGATATTACACCGCTAGTCAAAAAAGAAAAGACAACGTCGATTGCTCAAGAAAAGCCGTCACAAAAACAGACTAAGCAAGAAGAGCCAAATCCCGCCATTGATAAAGCCATATCTGAGCAGCTTGCTAATAACCAAAAGGTTAACAATCAGCAAGCTGAGCAACGTCGACTTGTAGCAGCACAAGCGGAAAAAGCAGCGCAAGAAGTACAGCTGCAACAGGCTCAGGAAGCGCAAAGAGTAGCAAATGCTAAAGCCGCTCGAGATGCCCAAGCTAAAGCGAGTGCCGAAGCAGCAAATGACGCGGCTCAAAAAGCAGCAAGAGCGGCTAAGCAAGCAGAAGAGGCCGCTAAAGCAGCTGCTGAAAGTAATGAGCCTGTCAATTTTACCGCCAGCTCAGCAAATTGGGTATCAGCCCCAAACTTCAGTTTCCCTGAGCGCGTCGCACGACGAGCAAATTCGGGTGATACGCTCAACGTAGTGTTGATACTGAGGGTAAATAAGCAGGGCGGGATCGATAATGTGCGTATCGCTCAATCTTCGGGGAATGCGGCATTGGATAAAGAAGCGACGCGGCAAGTGCGCTCAGGCAAGTTTAAACCCTTTACGAATAATGCTGGCGTACCAGTGGTTGGTAATGTGACCTTGCCTGTGAGCTACGCAGTACCTTAATGATTATCCATCTATAAAAACATACATTCTACTCTTTTCACGATAAGACTAAATGCGATAGTCGCTGCAGGTTTATGTGATTGCACAACTTACTAGGGAGTCTGACATGGACTTTACAACTTACTGGCAATATAGCGACATGGTGACTAGAACCTTGTTCTTTTTACTGCTCGCTTTATCTATCATCTCTTGGGTCACGGGCATCATTCGAGTGCTACAAAGCCGAAAATTGGTGACGACTGTTGCTGATGATTTGAGCCAGCAGATGCAGGCAAAGCGCTCAGATCTAAGCGTGGCAGATGCAGCGACGCGGCGTTTGATTACTGAGCAAACCTTGCTAAAGCACATTGGTCGCTACCGTTTTGCTAGCGAGCGTGGTTTGCCTATCCTTGGTACGACAGCAGCGATTGCACCGTTTATTGGTCTGTTTGGGACAGTATGGGGTATTTTCCATGCCCTACGTAATATTGGTATGAGCGGACAAGCAGGACTTGGGCAGGTAGCGGGACCGGTCGGTGAGGCACTTATCATGACCGGTTTAGGAATAGCCGTAGCGATTCCAGCGGTAGTGTTCTATAACCTTGCTGTACGTATTAATCGTAGCATCATGTACCATGCAAATGATCGCGCCCATGATTTACTGGCGCAATCTGCTGAGCTAGCAGTCACACAACAATCATCAATAAATAATGAACCTGCCGTGACTCAAGCTCAGTTAGTAAAAGGTAATCATACAGAGACGCAAGCCCCTCAACAAACAGAACATTATCATCAATCCGCGCCATCACAGCCGTAACCCTATTTATTGATAGGGTTTTACATTAAAAGAAAGCGAAGCGACAGGTAAGCTAGAAAGTAATAGCTTTGATGATTATACAAAACGTATTGAGAATATTATGGCATTTCAATTGGGTGATGATAGTAGTCAAAGCATGAATGAGATGAACCTCATTCCGCTGATCGATATCATGCTGGTATTGATGATTATCTTTTTATTGACGGCGAGCGTATTGAATCCGGCAGTGCCATTAGATTTGCCAAAGACCAGTGCGATGTTAAATGAAATCCCGCCCGAAGCGATCCAAATCAGTATTGATAAAGATGCAGGAATATTTTGGGACAGCGATCCTATTAGTATGGCAGAGCTAGAAGTACGCTTGCAGCAGCAAAGTGCCGCTGGCAAAGATCCTTCCGTACAACTACGTGCTGATAAAGACAGTAAATATGATACCGTCGCTCAAGTGTTGGCAGCGGCGAGTGAAGCGGGACTAAGCAAAATAGCCTTTGTTAATGAATAATCGTTAAAGCCATAAGACTGCTAGAAGTATCAGCAAGCTTATTAACAGAAAAATCAGCAGAATAATAATAAGAACCATTAAAATAATAAACTTTCTCTCCGGCCTCACAAGGTAATCTTGTGAGGTTTCCTTTATTTTATTAATGTATTATTTGGCTTTTATTCTTGATAAATGCTTACCAGCCGTAGCCAAATGGGCGATAGCCGTAGCCGCCATAGCGTCCAGGACCATAACCAAACGGATAAGGCGAACGCAAGTAATCAAGGTCACGTTGGCGGATATGGTAATAGCGACCTTGCGCGTAAGCTTCTTCGAGCTTTTCAATGCCTTCAAGCGGGCAGACAGGCTGCCAGTCATAACCTTCACGACCACGCTTATAAGCATTTAGCTCAGTACAGTATTTTTTTAGCCCCAGCTGGCGACCCTGTTCCCATTGAATACGGTTTGGCATGGGAGCGCCAGCACTAGCACAGCTATTAGCATAATGACCGAAATAATCCCCTGAGCGCCCATTGATACCATCAGCATAGCCAACTTCTTGCCAGTTGCTGCTTTGACATTGCTGCGGCGTCAGGCTTTTTTGGGTGGTAGCACAGCCTGATAAAGTAAATAAGGCAACGCCGATTAGTGTTAGGGCAACGCTGGACCTACTCATGATTGGAGTGCGCGATTTTTGAGGAAAATTGGCACTCGATGAGTTTCGCTTAATAAGATTATTCATAATAAACCTGCGCGCGTTTAAAATTATGGTTTATCATAGCACCTTTTTATAGGCTCGACTTTTTGTATCTTGTTATCGAACGAGTAGCTTTCTGTACTAAGTATTTGATATGCCACTATAAATATCAGCGATATTGTAGATTAGCTGCTGGCTTGTCTCATAACGATAAATAATCTAGCATGCGGTAATCTGTATACTTGCGCTCTATTCTTCTTGATTTTTGAGAGCTGACACGCATTATAAATGCAGTTATCAAGGTCAGTCACGTATAAAATAATCGCTGTTATGAGCGAACTTATTAGCTAAAAGGTCAGATTGTCATGGGTATGTGGATTGCTATTCTCATTGTACTATTCGTATTAGGGAGTATGATGGCGCTCAAGCCGAGCGGTATCGATCAGCGTTTAGATAAGCTGCGTATGACCGCGCGCCGCTTGCAGCTCAATCCAAAGCTGGTCACTTGTCCTGACTGGATAAAGGGTAAAGACAACGAGTATGGTCGCGGGATGATGGGTCAGTATTGCTTAATATTAGAAAATACCAATCTGCCGTTTACCCGCTATCAAGTGATTGATGGGCAATGGCGACCAGATAGTAGTTTTGTTGATACGACTACAGATGATAATAAGCTTATCGTGCCAACGGCTATTCGTGCGAATCAAAGCAATACCCATACAGCAATTAAGAAGCCCAATGTCAGTTTGGACAAGATGCCACTTGATTTGCCAGTCAGTATTGAGCCCTATGTAAAGGGGCTATTGACTAAGGCAAATAGTATCGTGATTTATTGGGAAGATATCGCTTATGTACGCCCTGCGACCAACCCTGCTTATCAGCAAAAATTGATTGAGAGCGATTTATTAGCGCTCAAAGAAAAGCTTGAAGAGTGGGCGCTGCAGATGCAAAAGATCCTATAAAAATCGCCACAAGGTAGCAAATTGTTTTTTCGTCTCCATAAAAGAACGATATGCAAGTGCTTTTGGCAGACGCTTAGTCATTTTCAGTTGACAGTTTAAGCCTTAGCAGTGTAACGTCTTTATAACTGAAACCTTTCGTTATGGTTATCATTTGTTTTATAACCGATTTTACTAGCAGCCATTACTACAATAATTTGCCACGCCCTTATAACCAAACCTATAAATGGCATGCTGCTAGACAATTCTTATTTTAATTTACTTATTATGGTGTCGTCACCTATGACAAAACCCGCAGCTAAAAAAAGTGCAGCGCCCGCTGCTGACAAACCTAAAGGCAGCCCGAAAGCCAGTCCAAAGGGCAAATCTTTGGTAATTGTTGAATCACCCGCCAAGGCAAAAACCATCAATAAATACTTGGGTGATGATTTTATCGTGCGCTCAAGTATCGGTCATGTCCGAGATTTGCCAGTCGGTGCAAGTAAAAGCGCAAAGAAACCAGCAACGACCAAAAAAGATGACAGTCTGAGCAAAGAAGAGAAAACTCAGCAAGCATTGGTACGGCGTATGGGTGTCGACCCTGAGCATGATTGGGCGGCAGTCTATGAAGTCTTGCCAAATAAGACCAAGGTCATCAAAGAGCTGAAAGCTTTAGCCAAAGACGCTGACAAAATCTATCTGGCAACGGATATGGATAGAGAGGGAGAGGCGATTGCTTGGCATCTTAAAGAAGTCATCGGCGGTCCAGACAGTAAATATGAGCGCGTCGTTTTTAACGAGATTACCAAATCTGCCATTCAAAATGCCTTTAAGCAACCATCGAAGCTCGATATTGACCGAGTTAATGCACAGCAAGCGCGTCGCTTCTTAGACCGTGTCGTTGGTTTTATGGTATCGCCACTATTGTGGCAAAAAGTCGCTCGTGGTCTATCGGCGGGTCGCGTACAGTCAGTTGCCATGCGCTTGGTCGTAGAAAGAGAACATGAAATTCGCGCCTTTATTCCAGAAGAGTATTGGCAGATTCATGCCGATACCCATATTGCTGATATCAAAGCCAAAAAAGCGGCAGACGCTGAGCAAATTGGTATTCGTTTAGAAGCCACTAAGCAAGGCGGCAAAACGCTAAAGCTCGTTAATAAAGAGCAGACCGATAAAGTATTAGATGTCCTAAAAGCAAATGACTTTATCGTCAAAGAACGTGAAGAGAAGCCAACGCAGTCGAAACCAAGCGCGCCTTTTATTACCTCGACTTTGCAACAAGCCGCCAGCACGCGTCTGGGATTCTCAGTTAAGAAAACCATGATTTTAGCGCAACGTTTATATGAAGCGGGTCATATTACTTATATGCGTACCGATTCGACCTTTTTATCAGGTGATGCACTTGCTGCGGTACGTGGCTATATCGAAGACAGCTATGGCGCAAAATACGTGCCAGAAAAGCCGAATTTCTATGGTAATAAACAAGGCGCACAAGAAGCGCATGAAGCCATACGTCCGTCTAACGTCAATATGAAGTCAACACAGCTTAAAGCCGTTGAACGTGATGCAATACGTTTGTATGAGCTAATCTGGCGTCAGTTTGTGGCCTGTCAGATGTTACCAGCAAAATATCTATCAGTGAATTTATTCGTTGCTGCTGACGACGTTGAGTTAAAAGCACGCGGTCGTACCTTGGTATTTGATGGCTATACTAAAGTGATGCCACCTGCCAATACCGACGACAACTTATTACCAGATGTGAAAAAAGGCGATAAGTTAATAGTAGATAAGCTTGATCCGAGTCAACATTTTACCAAGCCGCCACCGCGTTTTACTGAGGCAAGCTTGGTCAAAGAGCTTGAGAAAAAAGGCATCGGTCGTCCATCGACCTATGCTTCTATCATCTCGACTATTCAAGATCGTGGTTATGTAAAGCTCGAAAACAAGCGTTTATTTGCCGAAAAAATGGGTGATATCGTCACCGATAGATTAACCGCAAGTTTCCCTGATTTGATGGATTATACCTTTACCGCCGCCTTAGAAGATAAGCTTGACCATGTGGCAGAAGGCGATACCGACTGGAAAGATGTCCTCGATAATTTCTATGGTGACTTCAAGACAACGCTTGATCGTGCTAAAGAAAAAGACGGCATGCGCCCCAATGATCCAACCGATGTACCAGATGTCCATTGCGATCTTTGTGCTCGTCCAATGCAGCTACGTACCGGTTCAACGGGTGTATTCTTAGGTTGTACTGGTTACAACTTACCACCGAAAGAACGCTGTAAAGGCACTAAGAACTTAATGCCAGTCGAAGCTTTTGCCAATCTTGATGATGCCGAAGGTGATGACGAAGCGGCCGAAGTCAGAGATTTGATGGAGAAGAAACGCTGCCCGAAATGCGGTACGGCAATGAATGGTTATATCGTTGATGGCGGTCTTAAGCTGCATGTGTGTGGTAACAATCCTGATTGTGATGGTTATGTCTTAGAAGAAGGTAAGTTCGAAGTGCCTGGTTCTGACTCTCCAACCATTGATTGTAATAAGTGCGATGGGCAGATGGAGCTAAAGACGGGACGTTTTGGTCCTTACTTTGCTTGCCAGCAATGTGATAACACGCGTAAAGTGCTGAAAACAGGCGAAGCAGCACCGCCGCGCATGGATCCTATCCATCTACCAGAGTTAAAATCTGTTAAGAATGAAGATTACTTTATCTTACGTGAAGGCGCAGCGGGCATGTTCTTAGCAGCCTCTAAGTTCCCTAAAGTACGGGAGACACGTCCGCCAAAGCTTGCTGAGCTGCGAGAGATTAAAGATAAAATGGAAGACAAGTTCCAGTATTTGTTTGCAGGACCAGATGAAGATCCAGATGGTAATCCGACGATTTTACGTTGGTCGCGCAAGAAAAAAGAGCAGTATATCGGCTCTGAGAAAAATGGCAAAGCCACACGTTGGGGCGTTTACTGGCGTAAAGGCGAGTGGGTAGAGGAGTAAATTTCTTTTACCTTTAAGCTGTCAGTAGTTTCAGGCTATAAAAAAACCTCTTAGACAATCTAAGAGGTTTTTTTATGATTTAAAATCGAAGCTATGACTATGGATTATGGATTATCTTTTTTCGATAATGCCGCAAGCGACACGATCACCGGCATTACCAGCTGGCTGACTGGTGTAATCATCAACGCCGCTATGCACGATAAAGGCTAGGCGATTGACGCTGTATTTACCAGCATCAGCGGCAGAAATTTTCTTATTCACATAATTGATAGTTGCGACACCATCTGCATTAGCCGTTAGATTAGGTAAGTCGCCTGCATGGCCATTCATATCATCAGGGTTAGAGTGCGGTTTATTATCTGGATTAAAGTGACCACCTGCCGCTTTACCCATATCAGCACAGCTACCCGTTTCATGGATGTGTAGTGATACTGTTTTACCTGGTTGCAGGTTCATGAGCTTACCGTAGACTTGTACACCGCCATCAACTGGACGTAGGAATACTTGACCCACTTCATTTTTATTACCAGCGACTGCATTGATCGTCGACTTTAGCGCAGGTTGGCTAAGTGGATTACCGGTTTGCATTTGACCTTCGACGGTTTGGCAACCCGTCATTACCAACGCTGAACCACATAATAGAGCACTTGCAAGCATCGTCTTATTCATTAT
>Ga0114916_1001077_pt1 | contig 16230 bp, 16 predicted proteins | sample MalvirAntarct_66_FD_83501 | JGI IMG/M metagenome (GOLD analysis project Ga0114916, IMG submission 83501) | Marine viral communities from the Global Malaspina Expedition - Malaspina viral metaG Antarct_66 | ecosystem: Environmental > Aquatic > Marine > Oceanic | place: West Anvers Island... | reverse complement strand
CGCGGTCTCCTCGACGAACATGCGTTGCATGTCCACGCACAGATGGACGGCATTGTGAGGGATCTCGCGAACAAGATCTTCGGGCATCAAACGAGCCCTTGCCGTTTTGACCGACCCTCGGAAGTAGCGGGGAGTAGTGCAGATTGTGAGAGGGCGCGCGGCTCCTCCCCACTATGGTGCTCTATTCGTCCCTGTTCTACTTCGTACCGGGAGAAGACCTCCTCCTGACCATCGTTTAGCAGTTCGTCCTCGGGACCGCCGCGACCGCCCTGGATCAGTCCGGTTGCCACGTTCGTGACAGTCTCGGTCGTTGGTCTGGCAGGATGACACGGTGGGATGCGGTGCGATGTGGGGTTTCTGGGCATGGGCGCTCCTGGTGGACGGCGGAAGACGGATTCGAACACGCGGGACAGGGTATGGGCGTGGCAGCCAGGGCCGCCACGGCGTTCGGCTAGGGCGCAGCCTCGATAGTTCCAACCATGAGCAGGCGGGGTTTGAGTCCTGGGGCCACCGTCGTGGCGTCCTGTCCGAGTAACAGTGCCGCCTCAGGTGCAATGGGGGCAGTGTTCATGAGACATTCTCCAGTTTCAGGCTGGCGCAACGCGTTCAGCGATGAGGTGTTGCTCAAGTTGGATAGGCGACACGGTGTGGGCGGTATGCGGGAGCCGACGGCACCGGACACGGAATGCCGGGCGTCTGGGCCGTGAGGTCGGAACGGTCTTGTGACACCTCCGTTGCACAGGGGTCTTCAACCCGAAAGGTGCATGTCATGACCGAGGTTTCTCCCAACCCGCCCGCCACCCAGGACGACGATACAGTCTGGCCCGAACACGACACCGACAACCGGCCCGAGCGCGATAGCGAAGAGCGGACGGGCGCGGATGACGTCGATCAGGTGATCGAGCGCGACACAGCTGTCCTCGGCACTCCTGACTAGCCCATCACGATAAGGAGGCCAGCCCTCGAGAAGGCACCCATGGACCTGTCCACATGTGGACCCGACATCTGCGGCGGCCGGCATTCTTTTTTTTCGTCGGCAGTATTGGTTGGCCGGCAGGGGTTCGATGCTCCCGGAAGACCTGTGATCAAAAGCGCGGCTGGTGCAGGCCGCGCATAACTGCAGTCTCATGTGGCCTGTCGAGCACTCGCATCCGAAGAGCCATCGTCGCGTTGGCCGGCTATGAGCCGAACTCGCGATGTAGAACTGGTCGATATCTGTGCACGCCTCACGGTCGTGCGAGGCGAACTGGCGCACTTGCTTGAGCACATTTGTCACCGCCCTGTATGCGATGACGCGCCGGACGCTACGCACCCGGCAGCCGATGATCTAATCGACATCGCGTTGCTGAGTGTGGATGCCGCCATCGAGGCGCTCACCGAGGTTGCAACCGCCGGTCGGTTTCAAGCTGCGGACACATCCGCCAGCGGGCCTCTCAACTAAGGTGTTCGGGCCTTGGCGATGGTGCGCCCGCTGAGGCGTCGAGTTCGACCTTGCTCGCCGGTGTATGGGAGACCGGCACACATCTCAGCATCGGCGGACAGCAAACACCCGCTGGACCGTCAGATTGGGATAGGCCCTGGTGTCGCTGTGACGTTCCCCCCGGGCTGGTAAGAGGCAAGCCTTCGTGTCCGCGACGTGGGTCGGGTTGCACGCTTTAGATCCTGCGGACTCCCGCCGAAACGGGCAAGGCTTCTGTCAAGCCGTCACGGACGGGAGACAGGTCCATCGATAGACGTGCAGACCGGGCCCTAGAAGAGTGTCGGCTGGGGGGCGGGGGTGTCCTGGCGGAGCGGCATGCCGGACCGGCATTCACGCTCCTTTCCCGCAGTGAACCGGATGTCCTGGTCGCGATCCCGAGTGAGAGCGTCGAGACTTGCATCGGTGAGAACCGACCAGGCTCTACCGCGATCCGGTCCGGCTGGAACGCGGGGCAGGAGGCCAGGCTCGCGACTCCACGCCAGGAGGGTCTCCAGAGACACCGTATTGAGCATGTCGCGCAAATGATGGGCCGTCACATAGGCATCGGGCAGGGCACGGTGCGCGGGCAGGCCAAGCGCATGGTCCAGCCCTTCCGGCCGGCGCTGGTACCGAAGCATCTGGTTCGAAAACCGGGGCAGGTCTGGCCAGAGCCGGAGCGCGCATCTCCAGGTGCAGACCCAAGGCGGAACCGCCGCTCAGAGAAGGGTGCAGAAGCGCTGTTCGAAGGCGGCGCGATGCGCCGCCAGGGCCAGCACAGGAGGCTGGGGCCGTAAAATGGCCGGGGCAACCTCCTTCCAGAAGCCCGCCTCGGCGACCCACGCGTCGAGGATGTGATGGACAGCCATGGTATCGGGCGAGATCGGTCGTCCCGGATTGACGAACATTGACCCTTGGGAGGCTTCGGATACTTCCCAGCGCCCATCCGAACGGTGGACGACATCCTGCCAGCCGATTTCGCAGACATCGGTGGGGCCGTTGCCGGCTGTCTCGAGATCGATGACCCGGACGATCTCTAATCCCGGAGGCCGCTCAATCCCGTCAATGTCCCTATGTCTGTGGTCGATCACGGCACCCTGTTTCCATATTCCGCGCTCCCCTTCGACACGGTCGGGCGCGGCGACACGCCCAAATTCGCATTCGTACCGAGCCGCACCGAACGGGGCGCGCATACTTTGGCTCTGGTTACCGAGACGCTGGCTGCCGGCCCCGTGACGGTTCTGGTAGCGGTAGGCTCAGAACCTTCGAAAGCCGACGGGAAGGTCTGGCCCCTGTGCAGACGATAGGGGCCGGCTCGCACCGGGCAGGCCTGTCCCTTCCAGCTCATACGGACGCGACCGTCCTTGACCATCGTATCGGCGGCGGCGTGAACCTCGGGCATGAAGCTGCGCCAGTGTGCATCGTCGCCATCGCGCGATTTCGCGAGGGCGCGAGCGACTTCACTGGGACAGACGGTGGCCGTTTGTGAGCGTGAGCCCAGAAGGATCAGCGTCGCGTCGCAGGGTGTCGCTTCCGGGAGTGTATGCATCAGCGCTCAACGGCTGGATCGCCGGGAAGTGCCGTTCGCCTTCGGCCTTGCCTCCAGCCTTTCGGCGAGGAGGTTCGAACCCGCGCAACGGAAGCGGTCAGAAGCCGTTGTCGTGGCGCAACTGTCTTGCGGCTCACACCCGATTTCGGAGTCTCATCGATGACGATTGGTCATATTTCGTCCCCCGCCACCCTGTTGATCGCCGAGGATGAGGCTTTGGTGGCGCTTGTGCTCAGGGACGCGCTGACGGATGCCGGCTATCTCGTGCTCGACCTTACGACACGCCACGGCGAGGCCGTCGCCGTGGCGAAAACATCCAGTCCCGATCTTGCCCTGGTGAACATCCACCTCGCGGATGGCGACGACGGCATCGCGCTCGCGGAACAGCTGCATGATCTCGCCATACCCGTGGTTTTCATCAGTGGTCAGACCAGCCGCGCGCGTTCAGCCGCCACTGTCGCCATCGCGTCGATGCCCAAGCCTTATGAAGCCGAGGATATGGTGAAGGCCGTCGACTATCTGCTGGCGCGGCTCAAAGGGCCTACGGCTGTCAAGCCACCGGGCGGACTTGAAGTGTTCGAAATCGATGCGGCACCATCCGAGCCCGTTGATCCGGAGTATATTCGGTCCAGCTGACTGTTGGCCAAGACTGGCCGCGCCCTCCCAGACCTGCATCTCTTACGACGACTGTCCGGATCAATCCCAATATAGTTCTGCCGGCGATGGCCCGGACTGCATCCAAGTGGCGGAGGCTACGTTACGCTGACCGGATCCGAGGGGCTGGCCGCGCGTGACACTTCAACAGGGACTGGCCTTCGGGCTGATCACGCTGACGATCGGAGCCTTTATCTGGGGCCGGTTCCGGTACGACCTGGTGGCGGTCGTGGCCCTCGTCCTGGGGCTGGCGGTCGGCATTATACCTGCCGAGGCCGCTTTCGACGGGTTCAAGAACGACGTCACGGTCATCATCGCCTGTGCCCTGATTGTCTCTGCGGCCTTTGCGCGGTCAGGCATCATCGAACTGGCGATGCGCCGCATCCTGCCTCATTTGAGGACCGAGCGATCCCAGGTGCCGGTGCTGACTGGAGCCGTCACACTGCTGTCCATGGCCACCAAGAATGTAGGTGCGCTGGCGATCATGATGCCGGTCGCCCTGCAGGTGGCGCGCCGGACAGGATCGGCACCATCCCGCCTGCTCATGCCCATGGCCTTCGGTGCGATGGCGGGCGGGATGGTCACCCTGGTGGGGACGGCCCCCAACATCATCGTGGCGGAGGTTCGCCAGGGTATCGTCGGCGAGCCCTTTGCCATGTTCGACTACGCCCCGGTCGGTCTGGCGCTGACCGCCATGGCCCTGATGTTTCTGGCCTTCGGTTACCGGACGCTGCCGAAGAACCGGCAGGGCGCGGCCATGATGAGTGCTGCGCTGGCGGCCAATGCCTATGCCACGGAGGTCAGTGCGCCCGACGACTGGAGCTTCGGCTCCATGACCGTGTCGGCACTGGCGGCGCTCGGTGACGGCGAGGTCCGGATCATGGCGCTGATCCGCAAGGGCAAGCGGCGGCCGGCCCCGCGTGGCAATGTCGTAATCAAGCCCGGCGACGTCCTCCTGGTCGAAGGGGAGCAGGAAGCCCTGCAGGCCTTTGTCGGCCTCTCTCAGCTCAGGCTCGTACGCAACGACCGCCCGATTGCCATGACGACGGCGTCGGAGGAGATCGCGATCATCGAGGCCGTTGTCGGCCGCAGCTCTCCCTTGCAGGGCCAGTCCGTCCGGCAGTCAGATCTCTACGGTCAGCACGGCATCAATCTGTTGGGCGTGTCCCGCAGCGGCTATGAGCTAACCCAGCATCTGCGGACAGCCCGGCTGGCTCCGGGGGACATCATCCTGCTGCAGGGTGCCGAACAGAGCCTCCCGGCGGCTTTGAAGGCGCTGGATCTCCTGCCCTTGGCGGAACGCGAGGTTCGGCTGGGCAGCGCCCGCAAGCGGTTCATGCCGGCCGTGATCCTCGCGGTCGCGATGACCTTGGTCGGATTCGGACTTGTTCCTGTCGCCATTGCCTTCTTCGGGGCCGCCGTTGCCTTCGTTGCACTGGGTGGCCTGAAGATGAGGGAGGCCTATGCTGCCCTGGACGGGCCGCTGCTGGTCCTGATCGCGGCTCTCATACCCGTGTCGGACGCCATCCAGTCTACCGGCGGCTCGGAGCTGATCGCCGGGCTGTTGCGGAATGTCTTCGCCGGCCTCCCCGGGATGGTGGCGATCGCCGGCGTGATGCTCGCCTCAATGGCGGTGACCCCCTTCCTGAACAACGCCGCTACGGTCCTGATCGTCGCGCCCATCGGCGCGACCTTGGCCCGCCAGCTGGGCTTCAACGCCGACCCTTTCCTCATGGCCGTCGCGGTGGGAGCAGCCTGCGATTTCCTCACTCCCATCGGTCACCAGTGCAATACGCTGGTCATGGGCCCGGGCGGTTACCGGTTCTCCGACTACCCCAGGCTTGGAGCGCCGCTGAGCCTGCTGGTCCTGATCGCGGGGCCGCCGCTGATCCTGCTGTTCTGGCCGCTCTAGCTGAAGAGCCCGGCGCGCGGTGACGCCCGTGTCATCGACTGCTCCGTTCAAAAAAGACAGGCGGGATTCCTGCTGCGACACGCATTCATGACAGGCCCGCGATCCAGAAGGTTTGATGTCGATGGACGGCTGTGGGGACTGGCGTCCTGATCCACCGCGGTGGAGACGAACCGGATCGGATGTGATTTCGGCGATCAGGACTCTGTGGCGGAGGACCAGCTCATGCGCTAACCGATGACAGCCTGTCCGGAGTCTGCGTGCACCACGACCACCCTCTCATCTATCCCCTGCTGGCCGCCGCCGTCGCCATTTTCGGAGCCTGGACGGCCCTGGACCTGTTTAGCCGGGCGCGACGTCACGGTGCGCGGGCCCAAAGGCGCTGGGTCGCGCTCTCCGCCATCGCCATGGGCGTCAGCATCTGGTCGATGCATTTCATCGCCATGTTGGGGTTCGATCCCGGCGCGCCGGTGTCTTATGACCTCTTCCTCACGGTCGCCTCCCTGCTGCTCGCGATTTTAGGGACCGCGATCGCCTTCTGGATCACCTCCCTGCCTGGCCCGTCCTGGCGGCGGATCGTCGTCGGGGGCCTGGTGATGGGTCTCAGCATCGGGGCGATGCACTATGTCGGTATGTCGGCCCTCCGAACGGCGGCCCTCGTCGGCTACCGACCGGAATGGGTTGCTGCCTCGGTCCTCGTTGCTTTCCTCGCCTCGGCAGGGGCTCTGACGGCTGCCCGCTGGGATGGCCGACGGCTGGGCCGGGCCCTTGCAGCCTTGCTGCTGGGGCTCGGGATCGTCGCCATGCACTACACCGCCATGGAGGCCATCGTCCACACCCCCGGCCCGCAAGCGGTGGATCCGGCCGACATCCCCGCCCTGTGGCTGGCCCTCGGCGTGGCCAACCTCACCCTGCTGCTTCTGCTTCTGGGATTGGGCGCGAGCCTGGTGGACCAGAAGCAGGTCCTGCTGCAGGCCATGCAGGCAGGACGGCTCGGCTACTGGGAGTTGGATATCGTACGCGATCGCCTGACGGTGTCCGAGACCGGCCGATCGCTCCTCGGCTTCGGTCCCGAAGCGCCCTTCGACCAGACCATGATCGCGTCCCTTCTCACGCCCGAGAGCGCGGCCGAGCGCAAGTGGCGGCTGGGCGAGGCCATAAATCATGTCGACGACTATGAAACCGATTATGAGATGCTCGACGGACGTTGGCTGGAAGTGCGGGGCAAGATGCTGGCGGATGGCTCGGGCAGGGCGGAGCGCCTCGTCGGGACGATCCAGGACGTGACGGCCCACCGGGTGGCGTTCAAGGCGCTGAAGAAGAGTGAGGCGCGGCAGCGTATCCTCATCAACGAGCTGAACCATCGGGTGAAGAACACCCTGGCCAAGGTGCTTTCGATCGCGACCCTGAGCGCTCGGAAATCGGATAGTCTCGAAGGCTTTTCCCAGGGTTTCCGGGCCCGGCTGATGTCCCTGTCGGCCACCCATGATCTTCTGACCCGGGAGGTCTGGGAGGGGACCGACATCCGCAATGTTCTTGAGGCGGAGCTGGCCCCCTTCGACCGTGACCAGTATCGACTGACTGGACCGGCGCTGTGGCTTCAGGCCGAAACCGTGCTGAACCTGGGTCTCATCGTCCACGAGCTTGCAACCAATGCCACAAAATACGGGGGTCTGAGCCAGCCGGGGGGATGTATCGATATACGCTGGACGTCCGACGAGGGCCTGATGTCGCTGAGCTGGCGGGAGACGGGTGGTCCTGTCGTCGGGGAGCCGGCCCGACGCGGCTTTGGATCCCGGCTTGTCGAGGCCAGTACCCGGGAGGCGAGATCTCGCTATCCACCCGCCGGCTTCGAAGCCGACCTGGTGCTTGTGCTGGCAGAGCGCGCCGCCGAGCCCCTGGACATCTGATGGCCGCAGCCGGATGTCCGGTTCGCCGATAGGGGCAGGGGAGGGCACCGGGCGTTCGGATTTGCGGTCAAGTGTGCATGAATTCACCGGGGCGAGTTCTCAGACGGTATCGGTCTGGGCGGATCGCCGCGACTCCGGTTAGGCGGGACAAATGACCCAGGATGAGCTTGACCAGACTCTCGACCGGATGTTCGCCGAGGCGCAAACCGAAGGCGCCCAGCCGGGGGTCATTACGGTAAGCACCGATGACTGGACCGGTCGTCTGGCCGGTGTCCGGGGCACCTGTGCCTCGCTGCAGGACGGCCTGCGCTACCGTGAAATCCAGGTCCTGGTCACATCGACCTTCGTGACCCGCGTGCTGTCCCGGCGCGAGGCGGACGGACGCGGCGCGCCGTACAGGGAACTGACGCCGCGGTCGAACGCTGGGATCCGTCCGCCGCCCTGAGGACCGGCGGCTGCCGACCGCGCGGACGTCCCCCGGCCCCGGGTCGCTCCCCTTAGGTCCGGAACCGGTCACAGGGATGACGGGCTCGGCGGGTGTGCGCATTGAAAGGTGAGGCGCACGTTTACGCCTTCTCTGACGCATGCGCGCGAGCCGAACCGCCACCCAGGCTCGGTCTCGCGAGAAAAGCCGGGTGAACCGACGTGGCCCTCGGGGAATGCTGAGGCTGCAAAAGGCTCTGCCGTTTGAACCGCAGAGCTTCAGAGGAGTTGAGGACGTTCAGGTCCAACCGCCAGGCAGTCCCGACTGACGATGCGTTCCAGCGCCCCAGACCCGTCGCCCAAGGCCGAACGCGATGCGGAACGCATCGCAGGAGAAGTGCTGGGACTGGAAAGCTCTACCGATCCCTTCGTGTCTGCGGTCCGGGCGACCCGGATGCCGATGATCATCACAGATCCCCGGCAGACCGATAATCCGGTCGTCTTCGCCAATGACTCTTTCTGTCGCCTGACCGGTTATGCGCGGTCGGAAATCCTCGGGCGCAACTGCCGCTTCCTGCAAGGGCCCGAAACGGACCCGGAGACCGTCAGGCAGATCCATGATGCCGTCGCGGCGGTCGAGCCGATCGAGGTCGACATCCGCAATCACCGCAAGGATGGCGAGCCCTTCTGGAACCGTCTGCTTCTGGCCCCGGTGTTCGACGCCGATGGTCGACTGGCCTATTTCTTCGCCAGTCAGGTCGACGTCACCCTGGAGCGCGAGCGGCTTGCGAACCTGCAGTCCAACAATGCGGCGCTCGCTGCCGAGCTGACGGCGCGATCGCATGTCGACCGGGAACGGGAGCGAGAACTCGATCTCGCCATGCGGGCCGGTGGACTGGGGGCCTGGAGCGTCGATGTGCGAACCCGCACCCTGGTGGCGTCGGAGGCCTACAAGACCCTGATGGGATGGCCCGTCGATGAGGTCTTCACCTATGAGGACCGCCTGAGCCTCATCCATCCCGACGACCGCGACGCCGTCCGCGCCCAGAGCGAGGCGACGATCAGCCGGGGCGCGGACTATCATATCAATCATCGCGTCGTCACGCCGGACGGATCGACCCGCTGGATGGAGGCGCGCGGGATCCTGATCCATGACGCCGAGGGCCGCCCCCTTCGGCTGGCGGGCGTCACGACCGATGTCACGGAACGGGTGCGCGCCGAGCGTCTGCGGACGGCCTTGATGGAGCTTGCGGACGCCCTGCGGGATGTTGCCGACCCCGACGATCTGACCCACGCCGCCTGCGAGATCGCGGGGCGAACCCTGGACGTCGATCGCGTGGGGTTCGGCATGGTCGACCGGCCGACCGAGACCATCTCCATCGCCAGGGACTGGAACGCACCGGGAATCCAGAGCCTCGCCGGCGTGCTCCATTTCCGGGATTACGGCAGCTATGTCGAAGACCTGAAGCGCGGTGAAACCGTGGTGTTCAGTGACGCCCGCCTCGACCCCAGGACCCGGGACACGGCGGCGGCCCTTGAGGCGATTTCCGCCCGGGCGGTGGTCAACATGCCCCTGCAAGACCAGGGGGAGACGGTAGCGCTCTTCTACGCCAATACCGCGGGAGCGCGGGTCTGGCTGGCCGATGAGCTGCAGTTCATGCGCGATGTCGGGGAGCGCACCCTCGCCGCCCGCGAGCGCCGCCGGGCCGAGCGGCATCTGGCCAGACTGGCGGCTTCCCTCGAGCGCACCGTCGAAGAGAGGACGGCCGAGCTGATGGCCAGCGAGGCCGCGCTGCGGCAGTCCCAGAAGATGGAGGCGGTCGGACAGCTGACCGGGGGCATCGCGCATGATTTCAACAATCTGCTGATGGCCATCTCCGGAAGCCTGGAACTCGTCGGCAAGCGGATGGCCGAGGGGCGTTTCGAAGACACCGCAAGGTTCGTCACGATGGCCCAGACGGCGACCGAGCGGGCCACGGCCCTGACACACCGGCTGCTCGCCTTTTCCCGGCGTCAGACCCTCGAACCGAAGGCCACCGATGTGTTCGCCCTGGCACGCGACATGGAGGAGCTGATCCGGCGGTCGGTCGGCCCCGGCATCACCTTGAGGACGATTTCATCCGAACCGGCCTGGCCCGTCCTGGTCGATCCGAGCCAGCTCGAGAATGCGCTGCTGAACCTCTGTATCAACGCCAGGGACGCCATGCCGGAAGGCGGAGACCTGATCCTTTCGATCAGCAATGTCACCCTGGAGGACGACACCGTCCTCGGGCCGGAATGCACGCCCGGCGACTACGTCCGGCTCAGCGTCACCGACCAGGGGGTCGGGATGTCCGAGGAGACGATCGCCCGCGCCTTCGACCCCTTCTTCACGACCAAGCCCATGGGCCAGGGGACAGGCCTGGGCCTGTCGATGATCTACGGTTTCGTCCGGCAGTCCAGCGGACAGGTGAATATCAGCTCGAAGCCGGGTGAAGGCACCACGGTCAGCATCCACCTTCCGCGATACCGTGGGGCAGTCGCGCCCGAACCGCGCTCGGAGGCGCATGAACCGGATCCAGACCGGTCGCGCCGTGCCATGGTCGTGATCGTCGACGACGAGGCCCCGATCCGGATGCTGGCGGCCGAATCCCTGGCCGAGGCCGGTTTCGACTTCGTCGCAGCGGACGACGGGCGGTCGGGACTCGCCCTGCTCGGTGCCACGGGGTCGGCGGAGCTGCTGATTACTGACGTCGGCCTTCCCGGAGGCATGAACGGCAGACAGCTGGCCGACGCGGCCCGGGCCATGAGACCGGATCTGAAGGTCCTGTTCATTACGGGCTACGCCGAGAGCGCCGTCCTGAGCGGAGGCGACCTTGAGGAGGGCATGTACATCATGACAAAGCCGTTCGAGCTGAAGGCCCTGGCGCGGCGGGTGGCCGCTATCCTCGATGGCCGGGCCTAACGTCGGGGTATAGCTGCGCGAAACCGACGCGCCGGCCGGCTCGGGGTCCGGGCGAACCTACAATCGGGCTGGGGGTCGTGTTGCCCATAACTCCCTTTCGGGTCTGAGTTGCGGCGATGGAGAAGCGTCGTGAACCGAACACGGTCGGACGAGCCCTGGATGAGGAGCGCCGACGCCCCGCGGCAAACAGATCGTTGAGGCGACGGGGCATGGGCCGACCGCGAGAGAAGAGGTCACCGCGCCAGTGTCTGATCGACGGAGTTCGGAACGCAGCCACGGCACTGGGGTTGTTTCGGCATGACGGATCAAGGAAGTCACCGACCGCAGGCCAATAGTGCGACGCTTGTCGTGCGAACGGGAAAGGCGAAGGCTGCGGTCAGGGTGAAGGTCACCAATGGAGGGCTGCTCGCCATCGGCGGGCTGGTATCGAGCATACTACTGTCTACCGCGGCTCTGGTGTGGGCCTCCACCCGCGTTGCCCATCGGCACCCCGTCGCCACAGGCTTGTTCCACCGCAGATAGCGCGGGGCACTGGCTGCTGCCTCGGGACAAGGCGGCGCTGGCGGCGCAAATCCTCAATCGGCTCTGGCTGTCGTCAGCGCCCAAACCACCGCCGCCCCAAACAGGGCACCCTCGAGGCCCGCTGTCATTGTTTGGCTCACCGGCCCGAACGTGGCCTCACCGAACAGTGCACCGATGTGATCCAGACTCAGCCTGGCCTTCGGGAACTGTGCCGCCAGGGCGGTGAGGCTGCCGCCCATGAGCTGACCGCCGGCCAGGGTAGCTCCCGCCCCGGCCAGTCCGGTCAGGCCGGCACCGGCCAAAACGCCGTAGCGGCGTCGTGCACTGAGCTGGCTGATCCAGAAAACTGCCCCGATCGACGCGCCCAGCAGCATGCCTTCACCGGCACCGGTGATGGATTCGGGTGCCGATCCGAACAGCAGCACGAACGCATCCAGCCCCAGAAGTCGCACGAGAGCCCCCACGGCCAGTCCGCCGCAGGCCCCACCGACGACCCGCAGCCATCCGCGCTGAGGCACCACGAACCCTGCCGCGCCCACCCCGAACCCCACACCGGATCCCCCGAGCATGCCGACCACGGCGGTGAGCGTGGCCAGGACAAGCAGGCCCGATGCGGCACCGCCCGCGCCACCGTCAGCGACCCCTGCAAACCCATAGGCGAGCCCCCCGACCAGTCCGGCCAGGCCCCCGCCCATGAGGCCAGCCCGGCCCATAACCAGGACGTGTGCCATGGCCTGGGTCCGTCCAGACTTCTGGAGATGCCCGGACGCTAGGGCTCGTGCCGTCGGACCGACGTCCTGGCGCGTCACGGACGTGATGAAGCGATACCCATGACCGGGGACCGTTTCGATGAATCTCGGACGCCCGGCCTGATCGCCCAGCGCCTTGCGCAGCGACCTTACGCACTGCGTCAGCGCTTCCTCGGTGACGGGAACGCCCTTCCACACCTCGTCGAGAAACCGGGCCTTGGTGACGAGACGTCCCTCTTCGACGACCAGCAGGACCAGTGCATCCAGATAGCGTCCGGACAGCTCCACCGGATGCCCGTCCTGCGACAGGCGGCGTTCCGCCGGGTCCAGCACGAAACGGTCGAAACTATAGATGCTGGCCACGGTTTTCACGGCTTCCTCACGCGGCGCTCAGGACGTTCACCGTCCGCCCGGTCATCGTTCAAGCCTCATCCAACGCGGACACGAAGGCAATGACGAACAAACCTCCTATCCAATACAATGACCGACTGACCTCGACCCTGCGCCTTGTCGGCTGGACCCTCGTCGCGGGCCTGCTGATCACCCCCGCCTTCGCAATGCGGTTCAGCGAGGAGATCCAGTGGACGATGTCCGACTTCCTCTTTGCGGGGATTATCCTGATCGGCGCGGGCGTGATCGCGGAACTGGCGGTGCGTGCCTCGGGCGCATGGTCGTACCGGATCGGAGCCGGTCTGGCGGTTCTCGCTTCGGTGCTCCTGATCTGGATCAACGGTGCCGTGGGCATCATCGGATCGGAGGATCATCCGGCAAATCTTCTGTACCTCGGTGTCGTTCTCGCCGCCTTCGTCGGCGGGGTGGTCAGCCGGTTCCGTGCAGACGGCCTGTCCCTATCCATGATCATCGCCGCCGTGATCCAGGTCGTCATCGGCGTCGTTGCGGTCCTGCGGGGATGGGGTGAGGGCTCGGAGAACTGGCCACAGCCGGTCATCGTGCTCAGCATCGTCTTTGGTCTGATCTGGCTGGCGTCCGCGGCCCTGTTCCGCCGCGCGGCCCGCATTCATCGTGAGGCCACGCCCGGTCCTTCATAACCTTACGGAGGATTGCTCGCGCTCGGATCGACTTCGCCATCTCGGCGAAGACAGGCCATGTACGCGACAGGTGACGAGCGGTTTTTGTCCGCCGCGAGGAACCCGCCTGCGTGTCTCTGGTTACCACTCGAGTGTCGGCAATGGACGGGACAGCCCCGCACCAGGTGCCGGTCTGATCAGTAAGCGTACCTCTCTCGTGAGAGTTCTGGCCCCCGCCGTTCCCCCCGGCGGGGGCCTTGTCGTTCCCCGGTTCGGCCAGGCCGAGAACATTTCTCTGTCGCAGCCTCAGCACCGATCCGGCCTGAACGTGGTGGGCCAGAAGCAGCGGTTCAGACAGGCGGGGTCCGCTCATCGGAACCCGACTGACGGCCTGTTGCTGAACAGGACACCCGTACGGCAAAGCCCGGGCAGGCGACCTAGCGCTTTCGCCTCAGGTTCCAGACCAGGCCTGACAGCGCTGTGACGACCAGCGCAAACGCGGTGATGTGCTCGGGTGTGATCATTGAACGTCCTCTCTGTGGAAGCATGATCCCACGGGCGACAGCCCGACTATGAATTCAAATATTGCGGGCGCCCGGTTTGCCGCAGCGACGGCCAATCCGAACTGAATTCCGAGCTATTCTGCGCGGACCTGTCGCTGCTTGCTGTCGTCTGGCCTGAGCGAACGGACCTACGATCCCGCGACCGAAGCTTCACACCGCTTCAGAGGCCTGGCTGTGATGGTGGACGGCCACAGACCGCCTCGGTCATGCGGTCGGTGGACCTGAAGTCCGGCTTTTGCGGCCATCACCGGGCCGCAGGCTTCGGGCGCGAGAATGGCATTTGGGCACTCCTCGGACCGTAGGCTGAAGACGGCAGCTTCATGTGCGAGAGGAGAGAATTTCACGCGGCGGCGTTCAACGTCACATCCGCTGATGATGCTGGATGAGTGCCATCGGCATGAACGGTTCGACCGGTTCAGGCATTGTGTCTCGAGGGGATCATCAGAATCACCCCGACGGACACGACGACGGAGATGATCAGACCGTCGCTCGATAAGCTCCGCCCGGCGCGGTATAAGGGGCTGCGGGACAGTGCTCGGATGACAGGCATGACGACACGTCTACGGTTGGATGAGGGTCGTCGGCTTGGCATACGCACAGGCTGGGGTTTCAGCGGGCCTCATCCCGAAAACGGCGTGAGCGGATGAGGATCGCGACGTTCAACATCAATGGCGTGAATACCCGGCTGGCCGGTCTGCTCAGCTGGCTTGAAAAGGCTGCGCCTGATGTCGTGTGTCTCCAGGAGTTGAAAGCGACAGGTGCCCAGTTCCCCGAAGCGGCCATCAGGGACGCCGGGTACCATGCCGTTTGGGAGGGAGAACATCGATGGAATGGTGTCGCCATCCTGTCGAAGGTCGGTGAACCGGTGGTGACGCGCCGGTCCTTGCCCGGCGAGCCGACAGACACGCAAAGCCGCTACATCGAAGCGGCGGTGCAGGGCGTGCTGATCGCATCGCTGTATCTGCCCAATGGCAATCCGCGGCCTGGGCCCAAGTTCGATTACAAGCTTGCCTGGTTCGGCCGCCTGATCACCCACGCGCACAGCCTCATCGGGACCGATGCGCCTGTGGTGCTTGCCGGCGACTACAATGTCGTGCCGACCGAGGCTGACATCTATAACAGCCGCTCCTGGACACGAGACGCGTTGCTCCAGCCCGAAAGCCGGGCCGCCTTTGGTCAGATGCTGGACCAGGGCTGGACCGACGCCTTGCGTGAGCGCTATCCCCATGATCCGCCACCCTGGACGTTCTGGCAGTATTTCCGACAGGCCTGGGAGCGGGATGCGGGGCTCAGGATCGACCACGTGCTGCTCAATCCGGTGGCCGCCGCGAGACTGCGAGATGCGGGCGTCGATCGTGACGTGCGCGATGAAGACCGCGCCAGCGACCATGCGCCGACCTGGGTCGAACTGGACTGGCCTTGAGCCGGGCGACGCCGGTGTCGCTGTGTCGCTGCACACCAGGACGGACCGTTTTGGTCCTAGGATATCTCGAGCGTACTGATGACGTCGTGGAACATATCCGCAGCGTCCTGGTCATCGAGGTCTTCAAGATCGACTGAACTGGTCAGGGCGTGAAGCCGGCGGATGACATCGCCGCAGTCAGCACGCGCCCCGGGGGCCTCTTCTCGCACCCACTGCGCGATGGCCGCGATGGTGAGAAGCGCCTCCTGGTCCGTCATCTGACTGTCTGGCAGGACGGCGACGGCCGCGACTTCGCTGATCTCGCGAAGCGCGCGTCGGCAGGTCTGGGGATCAGGAGCGTTCATCGTGCCGGCCCGGCTGGCACGCGACAGGGTGCTGTCCTTGGCTCACGCGGCCTGGCCGCCAAACTCATGAAATGCGCTCTGGACGGCCGACACGCGCTCATCGTCCTGCAGATCAACCGAGACCTCGATCCGCCCTTCATGTGCGCCATCATCGCGCGCCCCTTCGCTCGGAGCGCCCGCTTCTCGATCCGACCCCGATATCGTCTCTCCTGCCGAGTTGGCAGACCCTTCCGGGGCGATGAAGATGTCGCTGCGTTCAACGTCGTGTTCCTGCACAAGCCGCTCGACCACCAGCTCGGCCTCCCGCCGGGTCGTGAATGTGGCCTTCAGCGTCTGGTTCATGATCATGCTCCGTTCTGTCTATCCGACGTCAACGCATCGGACCGTCACCCGCTCCCGGGAGGCGGACAATCGTCTCGGTGGGTGGCCGTCGCTCGAAGGATGGGCAGTCCAGGCGCGAGCCGCAGGCTTGTCCTGACCAGATGGACCTTCGGACGTGTGACTGAGACGACGGCGTAGCAGAGGCGATGAACCCTTCCTCGCCATCAGGCTGGAGCTGTCGGCTGGGGAAGCGCCCTGACGTTCGATGTGAGCTCGCCAGGCTTCGCCTTGGGCGGGGAGAGGGTTTGCTCTTCAGACCTGCGCTCCGGACGGTAGCGGAGCGCGTCCTGCTAGGCATCATGGGGCCGGCATCGAAAGCTGAGAACGGAAGGATTGGATCGGCAGGAGACGGCGAGCGCGTCCGCGCGGGCTTCG
>Ga0114916_1001076_pt1 | contig 16237 bp, 13 predicted proteins | sample MalvirAntarct_66_FD_83501 | JGI IMG/M metagenome (GOLD analysis project Ga0114916, IMG submission 83501) | Marine viral communities from the Global Malaspina Expedition - Malaspina viral metaG Antarct_66 | ecosystem: Environmental > Aquatic > Marine > Oceanic | place: West Anvers Island... | reverse complement strand
GGTGACCAGTTTCCGGGTGATGGTCGAGCGGCGGTTCGACGCCATGGGCCGGATCCGGACGGTATCTGAAGCCGTGGTCAAGCTCTCGGTCGACGGGGTCGAGATGATGTCGGTGGCCGAGGGTCATGGTCCGGTCAACGCGCTCGACATCGCGCTGAGGAAGGATCTCGGCGTCTACCAGTCGGAGATCGCCGACCTCGAACTGGTCGACTACAAGGTGCGCATCCTCAATGGCGGCACCGAGGCGATCACCCGGGTGCTGATCGAATCGGCGGACGGCGAAGGAGGGCGTTGGTGGACGGTTGGCGTGTCGGACAACATCATCGACGCCTCGTTCCAGGCGCTGATGGATTCCATCGTGTTCAAGCTGATGAAGAACCGCGACATGGCGGGCAGGGTGGCGGCGGAGTAGCGATCCGCTCCGGGGCCGGCATGCATTGTTCATCGGAATGAATTTGTGCATTCACGCCGCTTGCCATAAGCCTCGAGCCTCGCAACCAGCAAGAGAATGGGACAGACAATGGCGACCAGAACGGCTCCGGCGGCCTATGATGAAGACACGCCGCGCGGCTTCGCCTTTGCGCTCGTGGCCTATCTGTTGTGGGGCTTCCTGCCTTTCTACATGAAGGCTGTCAGCCACATTCCCGCGGTCGAGGTGGTGGCGCACCGGGTTGTCTGGTCGGTGCCGATCGCCGCGGTGGTGCTGATCCTGCTTGGCCGGACCCAGGATATCCGGGCCGCGGTCCGGTCGCCGCGGACAATGGGCATGGCGCTGATCACGGCGGGCCTGATCACCATCAACTGGAGCATCTATGTCTGGTCGATCGCTGCCGGCCGGGCGATCGAGACGGCACTCGGCTACTATATCAATCCGCTGTTCTCGATCTTTCTGGGCGCGATCCTGTTGAGGGAAAGTCTAGACGCGCGCCAGAAGGCCGCAATCGCGCTTGCAGTGGCGGCGGTTGGCATCCTCGCGTGGGAATCGGGCGGGGTGCCGTGGGTTTCGGTCGGGCTGGCGCTGTCCTGGGGCTTTTACGCCTTCTTCAAGAAATCGCTTCCGGTCGGCCCGAACCAGGGGTTCTTTCTGGAGGTCCTGATCCTGACCGTGCCAGCGGTCGGCTTCATCATCTATACGGAATTCAATGGCACCGGCCATTTCGGCGATACCGGGCCAGCGGACATGCTGCTTCTCATGGGGTGTGGCGTGGTGACGGCGGTGCCGTTGATGATCTACGCCAACGGCGCCAAGCTTCTCAGGCTTTCGACCATCGGCATCATGCAGTACATCGCGCCGACCATGATCTTCTTCATCGCGGTGTTCGCCTTCAAGGAGCCCTTCGGACCCTACAAGCTGTCAGCCTTCGTGCTGATCTGGATCGCATTGGCAATCTATACGTCTTCGCTGCTGCGCAGCCGGCGGGCGCGACAGGCGGCAGCGGCCGCAACGGCTGTCAATCCGCCTGGCTGAAACGTTGATGCAGGCGGTGAGGTCTACCGTTTTCTCCCAATGAAAAACCGCGCTCCGGTGGAGCGCGGTCCATGTTCAGTCTCCCTGCGGCCGGGTGCTGGCTCAGTTGAACAGCTGCACAATCGCCTGGGAACTGGTGTTGGCAATCGACAGCGATTGAATGCCGAGTTGCTGCTGGGTCTGCAGCGCCTTGAGACGAGAGGATTCGTCGTTCATGTCCGCATCCACCAGCCTGCCGATACCGGTGCTGATGGAATCCACCAGGTCCTCGACGAACTTCGTCTGCATCTCGATGCGGCTCTTGATGGCGCCGAGATTTGAGGAGGCGTCAGTCAGCTCGAAAAGCGCGTCGTCGGTCGCCTGGACCTGCAGCAGCAACTCGTCCCGGGTCATCGTCGTCAGGTCAAAGTCAATGACGCCGGCTGTGGTGTTGCCGGTCACTGTCGCACCGGTGGAATCGGTGTAACTGACCCCGACCTTGATCACCGAAAGGTAGCCGTTGCCGCTGGTGGCAACCGGCCCGCCGAACCCGAGCTTGATCAGCGAGGTGTACTCGGTGTCGATGTCCAGGGTGGTGACGCTGACATTGCCCGAGGCATCGCGGTTGAACGAGCCGACGATCGATTTCATGCCGGGGCTGCTTTGGCCGAATTCGTGATAGAGCCAGTTTTCGCCGGCAAAACTGGCGGACTTGGCAATCGAGACGATCTGCTCCTGCATCTCGTTGATGTCGAGCTGGATCTTGTTCTTGTCGACGCCTGGCTGCAAGGCTGCAAGCATCTTCGACTTGATCTGGTCGACGATGTCGATGGCCGATTCCATGGCGGTATAGGTGACGTCGACCATGGCGCCGCCAAGGCCAAGGGCGTCCGTCACCGTCTCCAGCGCCTTCCTGTCGGACCGCATCGTGGTTGCGATCGACCAATAGGCGGAGTTGTCGGCAGCACTGGCGACACGATAGCCGGTGGCGACGCGGTTCTGCGTGGTTTCCATGTCGCTGTTGATGGTGCGCAGGGTGGAAGCGCGGCGATGGCCCGGTATTGGTCATGATACTCGTCATTGTCAAAATTCACTTGTCTCAAAAAAGCTGTCGGCTCAACCGACTGAAATCCATGACCGCCGGGCGTTCCGAGGAGGCGGGACCATGATCGGCATCATGCCTGTTCAGTATCTGAAAGCGGGCCGGACCCGAAAACCGGACCGGTCCGAGAATGCTGTCTTCGTGTTCCGCTTGTGATGAGACGCGGGACACAGAGAATTCTTGTGAATCTGTCGGGTCGTTCCGGACCCTTGCATGTCGATAAATGGCTGAGTGTAAAGTATTCGGTCATCGGGCCGGACTTCTGTCCGGAGCCGGGAAATGTATTTTGCCGGGGCCTATCATGGGTCAGCGCTTTTGCAGAAGAGCAGGGCTGATGTCGCCTGTTCCGTGAGACCATAGTGGTGCCAGTTGCGTTAAAAAAGATCTAACGCAGCCCCACGGAAAGGCCGGAAAAGACAAATATTGCCGAAAAGAATATCGCTGTAAGTTGCTGATTATATTATAATTTAGCGATCACATCAGCGTCTTGGCCGTTGGCGGTCAAGGCTCCTGCAGACAGGATGGCCGGGACGATCTCCTCGACCCGGTCGATGACCAGTGGCCGGACCAGGTGGGCGGTGTGAATGAAGCCCTGAGAACTCATGTGTCCGATCAGGGCATTGAGCGGATCCCAGAAGCCGCCGATATTGGCGAATACCATCGGTTTGGTGTGACGGCCCAGCTGCGCCCAGGTCATGATCTCGATGATTTCCTCAAGTGTGCCGATGCCGCCCGGCAGCGTGACGAAGGCGTCCGAGCGATCGAACATCATGTGCTTGCGCTCATGCATGTCGCTGGTCACGTGCAGCTCGGTCAAGTTGCCCAATTCCTGCCGTGAAGCTTCCTTGTCCATTAGGAATTCGGGGATGATCCCGATCGCCTTGCCGCCATTGCTCATCACCGCATCGGCAACGGCCCCCATAAGGCCCTTTGTGCCGCCGCCATAGACCAGGTCGATGCCGTGTTCCGCCATTGCCTGGCCGAGATTGCGGGCGGCTTCCCGGTAGGATGGATCAATGCCTGGCTGGGAGCCGCAATAGACGCAGATGGAGGAGATACGCGACGGGTTTGTGCTCATGGCTGCACTGAACATCGGCCCGATACCCCGGTCAAGGCCGGGCTGGTGGCTCGAACTGCTTTTTCTTGTGCCATGTACCCAAAGCATATAGGTTTTCGGCCGTCATACGCAGTTTTTGCCGTATTCACGGAGCAGACAATGAACAAGAATAATGCCGGTTTCTGGGCGTTCCTCGGTGTCGCGGCCGCGATTGTCATCGGCGCTTTTTTTCTAGCACCCAACTTTTTGAAAAATAATGCAGAAACGGCTTCGGACAGCACGCCGAAGAGCAACATGGTCGATGCCACGGCGCCGGCGCCGGATGCGCCGGCCGGCAACCAGGGCCTGCCCGTGGATGGCGCAGGCACCGAATCGGCGCCGGCAGCGGTCTCGGAGCCTGCGGAAGTGGCCGACGGCTGGATCATGCCAAGCTTCGATATCCTGCGTGTCGAACCCGATGGGTCCACCGTGATTGCCGGCAAGGCAGAGCCTGGCACCACGCTCGACATCATGAATGGCGATACAGTGATTGCCTCGACACAGGTTGGTCCCAGCGGTGATTTCGCTGTCATTCTCGATACGCCGCTTTCAGCCGGGGATTACCAGCTGACCCTGCGGATTACCGGAGAAGACGGCGAGATGCGGCAGTCCGAGGAAGTCGCCACGGTCTCCATTCCAGAAAACGCCGGTGGCGAATTGCTGGCCATGGTCAGCAAGCCGGGCAAGGCCAGCCGGATCATCGCGCAGCCCACGGCTCCCGCCGGTCAGGCCGCTGATGTAGCACCCGCGCCATCCGCCCCGGTGACCGCCGGCACTGAAGGCAACAGTGCGAACACGGTCATGAGCAATGAGGCGACCGCAGCAGCGACTGCGGCGGAGGAACAGGCATCCGGTGATCAGATTGCGGGTGTCGAACCGGCGGCGGACGCCGCAGACGCTTCGCAGTCTTCTGCGTCTAGCGATGCACAGGGTGACGTGGCCGCGGGATCGGCGGCAGAGGTTGTCGCGGCCGGTCCGGCGCAGGGAACAGAGACACCGGCGCTACCAGATGCATCTTCACTGTTGACCACATCGGCGCCCGAGATTGCCGTGTCCCAGGAGGCGGCCGGAGCCAGCGATGCTGCAACGACGCCGGAGTCTCAGCCTGCTGCCGAACTTGCGTTGGCGTCGCCCGAGGCGTCCGCGGACGCGGCTCCACCCGCCCCGCCAGCCGACGCCACGGTGCGGGTCGATGCGGTTGAAATCGAGGGCGACCGGATTTTCATCGCCGGTTCGGCCACGCCCGGGTACACCGTCCAGGTCTCCGCGGACGGGGTTGTTATCGGCACCGACAAGGTGGACGAGACCGGACGGTTCATCATCGAAGCGATCAGCGAGCTTTCGGTTGGCGATCACATCATCAGTGCCGACCTGATGGACGAGAGCGGAAGCAACGTGCTGCTGCGGGCCACCGTGCCGTTCAACCGTCCGGAGGGAGAGGCGCTTGCGGCGGTTGCGCCGGCGGAACCCGTGGCTGACAGCCCCCTTGCCTCCGAGGCCGATCCCGTCGACGAAGCCCCCGCCGCGGCACAGGAAGCTGATGCTGCTGGCACAGGCGAACTGATCCTGCCTGATATCGCCAGCCTGTCGAAAATGCGCGAAGACGCTTTCCAGGCTCTGTCAGATCTCAAGAACATGGTGTCAGCTGCTGACGCGCCTGAGCCTGGACGGGTTGCCGAGGCACTGGACCAGGCTGTTGCGAAGCTCAAGAGCGCGGCCTCTGCGGATCTGCCTGAAGGAAGCGGCGGCGACGCGATGGCGATCGCCCGGTCGATGCGGATCCAGGCGGAGTCGGCGCTTGCAGTACTGGTGCCGAACGCTGACGGAGGCGCCGAGGCCGGTGCCGCCGGTGCGATGATAGACACCGGGGACCTGTCCGCGATGAGTGAGATCCTCGCCCGTGCCGAGACGGTACTCGCAGAGCCGGCGGACATGTCCGTTGTGGGGGATGATGCAGCTGAGCAGGTCGCGGAAGCGGCCGTGCAGACCGGTGAACCCAAGACCATCCTGCAGGCGCCACTGGCCTCCACCCCGGGTGCCGTCATCATCCGCCGTGGCGACACGTTGTGGCAGATTTCCAGGCGGACCTATGGTGAGGGTGTTCGGTACACCACCATCTATGTCGCCAACCGGTCGCAGATCCAGGATCCGAACCGGATCAAGCCCGGCCAGGTCTTCTCCGTGCCCGAAAACCCGCTGGACAACGCGGAGGAGATGCACAAGCAGCTGCTCGACGGGAACAAAAACCTGTAGGCCGCTTGACCCTGTAGCCTTCATCGTATATCGCCGATTAACGATGAAGGCTGATGCAACGGACAATTCGGATCGGGACACGACTGTGGCGCGCAAGCTTGCGGCGCTGGCTCATCCGGTGCGCTTGCGGTTGCTGAGGGACCTCGGAGCGGCGGACAGTTGCTGCGTCAAGGATCTGGTCGGGCGGATCGGACTGGCGCAGTCGACCGTGTCGCAACATCTCAAGGTTCTGGTCGACGCGGAACTGGTCAGGTTTCGGGTCGATCGGCAAAGCTCCAGATACACGGTCAACTCCGGTGCACTGCGCGAACTGGCAGCAATCATCGGCACGACACTTGATCGCTGCTGCGCCGGTGCCAGTTGTACAGCTGCGGGCCGGGACGAATTGACGGACTACAATCGGCCAGGATCTGCTGCGGCGGACCCGGCCGGACACAAGGACATCTGAATTGGCTTCGAAAACCGTATCGGCCGACCAGGGCAATCCCTTCGGCACGCTGAAAAACCTTTGGCCCTACATGTGGCCCGCCGACAGGCCCGACCTGAAAATGCGGGTGCTGTGGGCAAGCCTGTTTCTTGTGTTGTCCAAATTGGTGCTGATTTCAGTGCCGTACTTCTTCAAATGGGCGACGGACGCGCTCAACGGAAACCCGGATGTGGCTTCCTGGATGCCGGCGCTGATCGCCACACCGGTCATGCTGGTGATTGCCTACAATGCGGTGCGGATCGTGCAATGGGGGTTCAACCAGCTGCGCGATGCGCTGTTTGCTCGTGTCGGCCAGCATGCCGTGCGTCAACTGGCCTACAAGACCTTCGTGCACATGCACGAATTGTCGCTGAGGTTCCATCTGGAACGCCGCACCGGTGGCCTGTCGCGGGTCATCGAGCGTGGCACCAAGGGCATCGAGACGATTGTCCGGTTCACCATTCTCAACACTGCGCCGACGCTGATCGAGTTCGCCTTGACGGCCGTCATTTTCGGCCTGGCCTATGGCTGGAGCTACGTGCTGGTCACCGCGATCACCGTCTGGTTCTACATCTGGTTCACCGTGCGGGCCTCGGACTGGCGGATTTCGATCCGGCGGTCGATGAACGCCTCGGACACGGACGCCAACACCAAGTCGGTCGATTCGCTGCTCAACTTCGAGACCGTGAAGTATTTCGGCAACGAGGCGATGGAGGCGCGCCGCTTCGATTCCTCGATGGCGTCCTATGAAAAGTCGGCGACCCAGGTCTGGACCTCGCTCGGCTGGCTCAACATGGGGCAGGGCGTCATCTTCGGCGTCGGCATGACGGTGATGATGGTGATGTCGGCACTGGCCGTGCAGGCCGGCGAACAGACCATCGGCGATTTCGTGTTCATCAACGCCATGCTGATGCAGCTGTCGGTGCCGCTCAACTTCATCGGCTTCGTCTACCGCGAGATCCGGCAGGGGCTGACCGACATCGAGCAGATGTTCGAGCTTCTCGATGTCGAGCCGGAGGTTCGCGACCTTCCCGGAGCCAGGCCGCTTGCCGTGGACCAGGGCGCCATTCGCTTCGACAATGTCAACTTCAGCTATGATCCGGCGCGGCCGATCCTCAAGGGCGTCTCGTTCGAGGTTCCCGCTGGCAAGACCGTTGCCATCGTCGGGCCTTCGGGCGCTGGCAAATCCACCATTTCGCGGCTGTTGTACCGGTTTTATGACATCCAGTCGGGCAGTATTGTCATCGACGGCCAGAATGTGCGCGACGTCACGCAGCAAAGCCTGCGGGCGGCCATCGGCATGGTCCCGCAGGACACGGTGCTGTTCAACGACACGATTGCCTACAACATCCGCTATGGCCGGATCGATGCAAGCGATGACGAGGTCAACCGGGCGGCCGACCTGGCGCAGATCGGGGATTTCATCCGCGGCCTGCCGGAGGGCTTCAATGCCATGGTCGGGGAGCGTGGCCTGAAGCTTTCGGGCGGCGAGAAGCAACGCGTCGCCATTGCCCGCACCATCCTCAAGGCACCGCCGATCCTGATCCTCGACGAGGCCACATCTGCGCTCGATACGGCAACCGAACAGGAAATCCAGGCGGCGCTGGATTTCGTCTCCAAGGGGCGGACGACGCTGGTGATTGCCCACCGTCTGTCGACCGTTGTCAGTGCCGACGAGATCATTGTGCTTAAAAACGGCGAGATCGCCGAACGCGGCCGGCATACTGATCTGCTTGACCAGAAGGGGCTTTATGCCTCGATGTGGGATCGTCAGCGGGAGGCGACCGAGGCCGAGGAGCAGCTCAAGCGGATGCGTGAAGAAGATGAAATGGGCGTGGTGACACGGCGCAGGACGCCGGAAGTCGACCAGGCCTGAGTCCTTCATGAAGGGGAGACCCGAAAGTGGTTTCCCCTTTGCGGCAATTTGCTGTAGTCACGGCCAAAGGGAATTTCAGGGAAAACGTCATGAGTATCATCGACAGCGTTCGCAACACGCTGGTTCCGGTTCACCGGGAAGGCTACAAGTTTGTCGCGATCTTTTTCGTCGCGTCATTGATCCTGGGCTGGATTGCCGATCCGCTGTTCTGGATCGGCATGGTGCTGACTGCCTGGTGCGCCTATTTCTTCCGGGATCCCGAGCGGGTCACGCCGCTCGACGAGGATCTGGTGATCAGCCCCGCCGATGGCCGCGTCTCTTCGGTGGTGCGGATGGTGCCGCCGGCGGAACTCGGCCTGGGAGCCGACGAGATGCTGCGTATCTCGGTGTTCATGAACGTCTTCAACTGCCATGTGAACCGGGCGCCGGTGAAGGGCCGCGTGGTCCGCAAGGTCTATTCGCATGGCTCGTTCCTCAATGCCGAGCTTGACAAGGCCAGCAGTGAAAACGAACGCAGCGGCCTGGTGATCGAGACCAGCCACGGTGCCATCGGCGTGGTGCAGATTGCCGGTCTTGTCGCCCGTCGGATTCTCTGCTGGGCGGAGGAAAACGAACAGCTTGATGCCGGCGAGCGGTTTGGCCTGATCCGTTTTGGTTCGCGGCTCGATGTGTTCCTGCCGGCTGCGGCGCGGCCGCTGGTGAGCGTCGGACAGTCCGCGATCGCCGGTGAAACCATGCTCGCGGAATTCGGATCGAGCAAGGGGCCGGTGGTCAGCCGCCGCGACTGAGCGGCTGCCTCGGCGCAACAAGGGAGACAAGCATGCAAACGCCGTTTCCACCCTATGACCCTCACGGTCTGGACGAGACCGACCATGACGAGGGGCGTGGACCGCGGTTGCGCGAAATTCCGTTCCGGATGCTCATTCCGAACCTGATCACGGTTCTGGCGATCTGTGCCGGCATGACCGGAATCCGGCTCGCCTTTGAAAACCACATCCAGCTTGCGGTCGCCATGGTTCTGGTTGCCGCCTTTCTGGATGGCGTCGATGGCCGGGTGGCGCGGCTGCTCAAGGCGCAGTCGAAGTTCGGCGCGCAGATGGACTCGCTCGCCGACATCATCAATTTCGGCGTCGCGCCGGCGCTGGTGCTGTATGTGTTCATTCTGGATCAGGCGCGCTCGTTCGGCTGGATTGCAGCCATTGTCTTTGCCATCGCTGCCGGGTTGCGGCTGGCCCGGTTCAACGTGATCTCGGAAAGCCCGAAGCGATCGGCCTGGCAGAGCTATTATTTTGTCGGTGTTCCGGCGCCGGCGGGCGCGCTACTGGTGTTGCTGCCGGTCTATCTCGGCATCATGGGGATGCCGATAGACCAGAGCACGGGTTTTGCGGCTTCGGCCTACACCATGTTCATCGGGTTCCTGCTGATCAGCCGCGTTCCGGTGTTCTCGGGCAAGGGGTTCGGCGGTGGGGTGCGTCGCGATCTGGTCATGCCGTTCATACTGATTGCGGTGGTTTATGTGTCGCTGCTGATGAGCTTTACCTGGGAGACGCTGACAGTGACAGCGCTCGCCTATCTGGCATCGCTGCCGTTCGGCGCCCGGGCCTGGTCGCGGAAATACGGGCCCAGATCGCGCTCGGCCAGCGGCAAGTCGGAAACCCGGGATGAAGCTTCTGCCAAGACGGATGACCAGGACGAAAAGTAGGCCGGTCAATCTCTATCGTTCGGCCTTGTCGGCGCGATGGGTCCTGATCCACTCGTCGGCAATTTTCTGGGCGGTCACGTAATCGGTCTTGCCCGAGCCCAGCAACGGCAGTTGCGGGACGTTGACAATCTCGTTGGGGATCATCAGTTCGGTGGCGCCGAAGCGGCGGGAATAGTCGCGCAACTCCTCGCGCAGTGCCGGCATTCTGGTGGTGACGAGCACGATGCGCTCGCCCTTGCGGCGGTCGGCCACGGCGAGAGCCGCGTGGAAATCCTCCGGCCAGAGCTGCTGCACCATCAGTTCGATGGCGCCGAGCGAAATCATTTCGCCGGCGATCTTGGCGAAGCGCTTGGCGCGCCCCTTGATGGCTATGTAGCCATCGTCATCAAGGGCAACAATGTCACCTGAATCGTGCCAGCCGTCGGCGAGCGGCTGCAGCACTCCGGGATTGGATGCCAGCATGTAGCCCAGCATTACATTGGGACCGGACACGAACAGCCGGCCGGCATCGTTGATGCCTTCCACCGGTTCGAGCCTGAGCGCCATGGCCGGCAGAAGCCGGCCGACCGTGCCGTCCTTGTTGTGACTGCCGGAATTGACCGCTGCCACCGGAGCGGTCTCGGTCATGCCGAAGCCCTCGATAATGGTCGCGCCAAACCGTTCCCGATAGATTCGCCTGGTTTCCGCGCGCACGGCCTCGGCACCGGCCACGATCAGGCGCAGGCTGGCAAAATCCGTGTCCTTAGCGGTGCGGGCGTAACCGGCGAGGAACGTGTCGGTGCCGAACATGATCGAGGGTTTGACCTCGCGGGCGACCGCCGGAATGATCCGGTAATGCAGCGGTGAGGGGTAGAGAAACAGCCTGACCCCGTAGAGCAGCGGCAGGATGGCGCCACCGGTCAGGCCGAAGCAATGGAACACCGGCAGCACGTTGAACAGTTTGTCCCGGACGGAAATGTCGATACGGGCTTCGGCCTGCGCCGCGTTGGCGTGGATGTTGCGATGGGAGAGGACAACGCCCTTGGGCGTGCCCTCGGAGCCTGAGGTGAACAGGATGACCGCCGGATCGCCGGCATCGACCTCGCGCAAGGGGCTGCGCCATTTAAGGAAAGCGCTGGCCTTTTCCTGCCAGGAGACGCTCTCACGCAACTCCTCGAGCCAGACGATGGTGACGCCGGCCTTTTCGATGGCGGCAACCGGGGCCTCGAGGCCGGCCTTTTCGACAAAAGCGCGGCTGGCGAGCACGGTGCGGATCCTTGCCGTCGACAGTGCGGAGACAATGGCTGCCGGGCCGGCCGTGTAGTTGAGCATGGCGGCCACCCTGCCGGCCGATTGCAGCGCCAGGAAGGTGACGATCGCGGCATTCGCATTGGGCAGCATGACGCCCATGGCCTCGCCCGGTTCGCTCATCTTTGCAAACCTGGCGGCAAGCACGCGGGCGCCGATCAGGAGTTTCTTATAGGACAGCTTGCCGCCCAGCGCATCTTCGAGCACCGGTCCTGCCTTGCCATACCGGTCGGCGGCGTCCCGGAATGCCAGGAAAAGGCTGCGGTCGAGGTCGTTGCTGGCAAGCCGGGCTTCGGCCAGCAGGTCATGAACCCGGTCTTCGTCGCGCGGATCGGTGGCGCCGTTCCGAGCCGGTTGCGGATCGTCGAGATCGAGCAGTGCGGACTGCGCCAGCCGCAGCCGTGGCAAAAGGTGGCGCGGTGCTTCCGAACGGGACCAGACCGACCAGAGCGAAAGGCGCGAGCCGCGGACATGCAGGGCCTGAAGCAGGGCGCCATGCTTGCGGGTGAGACCGGCTGTCTGCCGGTAGGCGGTCAGGGTTTCCGGGGCGGGTTCGGCGTTTTGCGGAAACCCGAGGGTGATAGACCGGCCTTCGGCAAGTGCCGTCTCGATGGCGGAATGGTCGCCGGCATGCGCGGTGCGGGCAAACAGCCGCACCCCGAACAGCAGCAGCGAGCGCTGATCGTCTTCGTGCAGCACGTGCAGGCAATGGCGGTCCAGCGCCGCCCAAAGCACTGCCACATCAAGACCCGACTGGCGGGAGTAGAGGTGAACAACAGGCCTGTGCGAGCCTGTGGATGCCTCTTTTTGATCGGGAAGATGAAGGTCGAAGAGGGACCGGAGCTTGAGCAGGGCAATTGCCTGAGCGAACCCGCATTGTCGCTTGCGCGCCACGGTGAACGCGGCGAGCAAACCGCCCGCGATAGCCAGACCAATCAGCGTTGCCACCAAGCCCGTCATGCACGACCTCCTTCATGCCCGCCGGGCCATGAAGGCTTTTCACATGACCCCGGCGGATGCTCCCGGGGGCAAGCCTAGAGCCGATCTCATGCGAAGGAAACCGGTTTGATCAACGGCATCGCAAAGGTCTTGATTATTCGGGCAGCCGGTAGTCGAAAAAGCGGTTCTCCGCGACACGGAACAGCTTGCCCGTCTCCGTGCATTGGGGCGCGCAGAGCGGCACCAGCTTTTCGGCAATTTCGGAGGGGTGGGGCAGGCTCTCGGGGTTTTCGCCCGGCATGGCCTGCGCCCGCATCGCCGTGCGGGTGGCGCCGGGATCGATCGAGTTGACCTTCAAGGCGGTCTTTGCCGCTTCCTCGGCCCAGACCCGCGCCAGCGTTTCCACGGCCGCCTTGGAGGCTGCGTAGGGGCCCCAGAAGGCGCGTGCCGAATGGGCAACGCCCGACGACAGGATCAGCGCGCGCCCGGCGTCGGACTTCAGAAGCAGCGGTTCGACGGAGCGGATCACCCGCCAGGTGGCGGTGACGTTGATGGCCATGACCTTGTCGAAGACCTTGGCCTCGATATGGCCAACCGGTGAAATGGTGCCGAGCACTGCGGCGTTGGCGACGAGAATGTCGAGCTTGCCCCACCGCTCGTTGATGGCGCCGCCCAGCCGGTCGACGGCCGGCATGTCGGTCAGATCCATCGGCACCAGCGTGGCGCTGCCGCCCGCGGCCTGAATGGCATCGTCGAGTTCTTCCAGCCCGCCGGTTGTACGCGCCACGGCAATGACGTGGGCACCCTGTTTGGCCAGCGCAAGAGCGGTAAAGTAGCCAATGCCGCGGGAAGCGCCGGTGACGAGCGCGATGCGTCCTTCAAGAGAGGTCATGGAGAATAACTATCCGTTGTTGGCCAGCAGCGACAGGCTGCGGACATTGCCCTGATCTTCCTGATCGGTGAGCGTCGTCGGGTAATCGCCGGTAAAGCAGGCGTCGCAGAATTGCGGGCATTCGGCGTTGCGGCCGGGCTCGCGCACGGCGCGGTAGAGGCCGTCGATCGACACGAAACCGAGACTGTCGACGCGGATGAAATCCGCCATCGCGTCGACCGACATCCGCGAGGCGAGAAGCTTGGATTTTTCCGGCGTGTCGACACCGTAAAAGCACGATGACATTGTCGGCGGCGATGCGATGCGCATGTGCACTTCGCGGGCGCCGGCCTCGCGCACGAGCTTGACGATCTTCTGGCTGGTGGTGCCGCGGACGATTGAATCATCGACCAGAACCACGCGCTTGCCCTCGATCATGTTCTTGTTGGGATTGAGCTTGAGCTTGACCCCCATGTGGCGGATTTCCGAGGACGGTGCGATGAAGGTGCGGCCGACATAGTGATTGCGGATGATGCCGAGCTCGAAGGGCAGGTTGGCCTGCTGGGCAAAGCCGATTGCCGCGGGCGTGCCCGAATCCGGCACGGGAATGATCACGTCGGCATCGACCGGGCATTCCTTGGCCAGTTCCTCACCGATCTTCTTGCGGGCCTCGTAGACATTGCGGTTCTCGATGGTCGAGTCCGGGCGCGCGAAATAGACATATTCGAAGATGCACAAGCGGGGCGACTGCTTCTCGAAGGGAAAATGGCTCTCGATGCCCTTGTCGGTGATGACCACAACCTCGCCGGGCTGAACATCGCGCACAAAACGGGCGCCGATGATGTCGAGCGCGCAGGTCTCAGAGGCCAGGATATAGGCGCCGTCAAGATCGCCGATGCACAGCGGCCGGATGCCGAGCGGATCGCGCGCGCCGATCATCTTCTTCTCGGACAGGCCCACCAGCGAATAAGCGCCCTCGATCCGCGACAGCGCATCGATGAATTTCGGCACGATCCGGGTTTTCTCGCTGACGGCGATCAGGTGTAGGATGGTTTCCGTGTCCGACGTCGACGAGAAGATCGAGCCGCGTTTCTGCAATTCGCGCTGCACGGTGAGCGCGTTGGTGATGTTGCCATTGTGGGCGATGGCGAATCCGCCGCCGGCGAACTCGGCGAAAAACGGCTGGACGTTGCGCAGGCCTTCGCCGCCGGTGGTCGAATAGCGGGTGTGGCCGATGGCCCGGTCGCCGGGCAGGCGGTCCATGACGGAGCGCTTGGTGAAGGTGTCGCCGATCAGGCCGACATGACGTTCAACGGAAAACTGCTTGCCGTCGAAGGCGACAATCCCTGCGGCCTCCTGGCCGCGGTGCTGAAGCGCGTGCAGTCCAAGCGTGACCACGGCGGCAGCTTCGGGCTTGCCGAAAATGCCGAACACACCACACTCGTCATGAAAGCAATCTGCTTCGTTTTCGTCCGGTTTCAAGCCATTGTCTGTCATCGGCGTCGAACCCTTCATATAGATCCTCCGGACTGATCCCGGCAGGAGTTTGTCATCCGCTGGTGGCGGGTGCTGCATCCGATCCAGGCTCTCCGGAGCCGCCGCGCAAGCGCTCCAGGATCGTCGCATCGGCATCGTCGGGCAGCATGTTGACCAGCTTTGCGCCGAGCGAGTCGAGCATCGGCTTGGATTTTGCGGTTACCACCCACTCCGGCTGCTTTGGCGTGGGCACCAGCCAGTTGAAGAACAGCATGGCCACGACGACCAGCAGGATGCCGCGGGCCGCGCCGAAGACGAAGCCGAGCGTCCGGTCGAGCGCGCCGATGCGGCTATCGATGATGAAGTCCGCGATCCGCATGGTGATGTAGGATACCACGATCAGCGCGATCAGGAATACGACGGCTGCGGAGCCGATCATCGCGATCTTGTCGGAGGACGTGTATTTCAGCGCCAGCGGGGTGAGAAGCGGGTAGAGGAAATAGGCTGCAGCTGCTGCAGCGATCCAGGATGCGACGGCCAGTACCTCGCGCGAAAATCCCCGGACCATGGCAAGCACCGCCGAAAACAGGGTGATACCAAGCAGGATGCCGTCAAGAAGGGTAATAGGCATGAAATCGCGTTCCGTTCAGGCTTTGCCCACCCTTGCCAATCGGCGTCCGGATAGGCTGCATTCAGTTTTCGTCCCCGTCACTCCCGGCCAGGAGAGCACCCTTGGACCCGGCAATGCGCGCAACCAGATCCGCCAACGTTTCCATCTGGGCCAGGCCCGCGCCCGACTTGGACGGCAGATCGGCTGATCCCGACGGCAAGACCGCGTTGGCAAAGCCCAGTTTTTCGGCTTCCTTCAGCCGCAAACCTGTTTGCGCCACCGGCCGGATGGCCCCCGACAGGCTGACTTCGCCGAAATAGACGCAATCGGCGGGAAGGGCAAGCCCGGCGAGAGAGGAAACCAGAGCTGCAGCCACAGCCAAATCGGCCGCGGGTTCTGCAATGCGGTAGCCGCCGGCAATGTTGAGGTAGACATCGTGGCTTCCGAGACGGACCCCGCAATGGGCCTCGAGCACCGCAAGGATCATCGACAGCCGTGCCGAATCCCAGCCGATCACGGCTCGGCGCGGCGTACCCAGGCTTGAAGGAGCGACCAGTGCCTGGACCTCGACCAGCACAGGGCGGGTGCCCTCGATGCCGGCGAACACCGCGGCCCCCGGGGCCTTGGCATTGCGTTCTCCGAGGAACAGCTCGGATGGATTGGCGACTTCGCGCAGGCCTTTGTCGGACATTTCGAAGACGCCGATCTCGTCGGTGGCGCCAAAGCGATTCTTGACGGTTCTGAGAATCCGGTAGTGATGGCCTCGATCGCCTTCGAAATAGAGCACCGCATCGACCATGTGCTCGACCACGCGGGGGCCGGCGATCTGCCCGTCCTTGGTGACGTGGCCGACCAGGACCATGGCAGCCCCGGTCTGCTTGGCATAACGCACCATGGCGTGCACGCCGGTACGCACCTGGGTGACGGTTCCTGGCGCCGAGCCTGCAAGGTCGCTCCAAAGGGTCTGGATGGAATCAATGATGACGAAATCCGGGCGCTTGCCCTCGGCCAGCGTGGCGAGGATGTCCTCGACATTGGTTTCGGCCGCCAGCAGCACGCCCAATCGGCGGCGCCGAGCCGCTGCGCCCGCAATCGCACCTGGGCGACGGCTT
>Ga0114916_1001074_pt1 | contig 16255 bp, 16 predicted proteins | sample MalvirAntarct_66_FD_83501 | JGI IMG/M metagenome (GOLD analysis project Ga0114916, IMG submission 83501) | Marine viral communities from the Global Malaspina Expedition - Malaspina viral metaG Antarct_66 | ecosystem: Environmental > Aquatic > Marine > Oceanic | place: West Anvers Island... | reverse complement strand
GTTCTTGGCGACCGGTTAGAAGAGCGGGGACTGATACAGACAATAGGCCAAAAGCCTAGCCGACAGGAAAGTTCACCCCGTTCTTTGTTGTTCTACATTAAATTTATGAACATTTTAAAAGTTCTGAGTCTCCCCCGGACCCCCTCTTTTCAACATTATTATAGATTATATTTATAATACAAATCTAAAGGCCGACAAAGGCAGGCCCTGAACCCAATAAAAGGAATCGACCCAAGGGTCGAGGTATTGAACCTAGATCCCGCCGAAAAAGGCGGGATTAGTTCAACTTACAATTTTCAGTGCGTCTTATTGACTTCTCAAAATTGAGTTTCACTAATAAAAATATACTAACCAGGGGGAGATTTCTGTCATCCCAAAACAACCAATTTGACAAATGGGATTTTCGGAAGACCATTTTAATATACAGCCAATGCTCAAGTTGGGCAATGGATAAAACTAAAGCAGCCCTAATTTAATGAATATTGGAATTATATTTAAAATCGGGGCGTTAAGATTAAGCCAATTTTGAAGTGTTTTATAAGACAAATTCTTAAAAATCAACTTTCCTATATAACTGATTTATTGAATTTTACAACAGATAACCCGTTATGAACACTACACCTCTGGTTACGCCCGAATTTACCGTACCTTTGTAAAAATTTCCGGCAAAAAAATGGTATCCATATGAATTTTAAAGAATTAAAGCTAAATAAACATCTTTTAAGAGCAGTCGCAGAAAAAAATTATGACGACCCAACTGCCATTCAGGAAATTGCCATCCCCTTGGTTTTACAGAAAAACGACATTATAGCCTCTGCCGAAACAGGAACAGGAAAAACGGCCGCTTTTGCACTTCCCATATTACAGCTCTTATTTGACAAGCAGGAAACCTCGGAAAAAGGTAGAAAAATTAAAGCACTGATTATAAGTCCAACCCGTGAATTGGCATCGCAGATTCATGAGAGTTTTTCGGACTATGGCAAATACACCCATTTAACCTCAGCAGTTATTTATGGTGGTACAAAGATAGAACCGCAAATAGCCACTCTAAGAAAGGGAGTGGATATCTTGGTGGCCACCCCTGGCAGGTTATTGGACCTTCACAAACAGGATATGGTGAATTTGGACTATGTGGAAACCTTGGTGCTGGACGAGGCCGATCTGATGTTGGATATGGGATTCATAGATGACGTTAAAAAAATAGAGCGTCTATGCCCCAGTGAAAAACAGACACTTCTTTTTTCTGCCACTATGCCTTTTAAAGTAGTGCAATTGGCAGATACCATTTTAAAAGACCCCAAGAAAGTAGCCGTTACCCCAACCTCCTCGGCTGCGGCCACGGTGCATCAGTTATTGTATTACACGCCAAAACCCAATAAAATAGAACTCTGCCTTTACCTTCTAAGAAATACCATAAAGGGCAATATCCTAATTTTTAGGCGAACAAAATTCGGGGTGGACAAACTGGAAAAAACCCTCCGTAACAACAATTTCAAGGTTGATAGCCTGCACGGAGACAAGTCGCAGGACGAGCGCCAAGCAGCATTGGGGAAATTTAAGCAGGGAGTAACGAACATTCTGGTGGCCACTGATGTTGCTGCCCGTGGGTTGGATATAGACGAGCTGGACGCCGTTATCAACTTTGACCTGCCCAATGTACCGGAAACCTATGTGCACCGTATAGGAAGGACCGGAAGAGCCGGAAATACAGGGACATCCTATGCCTTTTGTTCCGCGGATGAAAAAGGGCATTTGTCCACTATTCAAAAACTGATGCAAAAACACATCCAGGTTGTTGAGGACCATCCGTATCCCTTGGATCCCAAGGCCAAACCGCAAGTACATAAAAAACAAGGTAGCAAACATAAAAAAGGCCGGAAGTCCGTTGCCTCCAAAAAGAAAAAAAAGCGTTGGTATTGATCGGGATCGTTAAGAGTTGAACAAAGTTCATAAGCTTGCGGAGCATGCCCTGTAAAAATATCAATTCACTACCTTTGTAGAAACACTTATTGTAAATAATAATGGACAAAAAGATTATTGCCCCTTCCCTCTTGGCCGCCGATTTTGCCAATCTACAGCGCGATATTGAAATGGTAAACCACAGTGAGGCCGATTGGCACCACATTGATATTATGGATGGTGTTTTTGTACCAAACATCTCTTTTGGAATGCCAGTCCTAAAAGCAATTGCGGCCCATGCCACCAAAACATTGGACGTTCATCTAATGATCGTGGATCCGGACCGCTATATTAAAACCTTTGCCGAATTGGGTGCCAATAACCTAACCGTCCATTACGAAGCCTGTCCACATTTACACAGAACGCTACAAGCCATAAAAGCCGAAGGAATGGCAGCTGGTGTGGCATTAAACCCGCATACGAACATTAATTTGTTGGAGGATACCATAAATGATATTGATCTAATTTGTGTTATGAGTGTGAATCCAGGATTTGGGGGACAGTCGTTTATTGAAAACACCTATGAAAAAATAAAGGCGCTAAAAGAACTCATTAATAGGAAAAGTGCCCATACACTTATTGAGGTCGATGGCGGAGTTACCTCTGAAAATGCCAAGCAATTAATTGATGCAGGGGCGGATATTTTAGTGGCAGGTAGTTTTATATTTAAGAGTGATGATCCGACCAAGACCATAAAAGAACTCAAAAAAATAATAGGATAATGAAGATTTGGGATATAGTAATTGTTGGAGGAGGGCCTATAGGTATTGCCTGTGGCTTGGAAGCCAAAAAAAAGGGATTGTCCTATATAATTCTTGAAAAGGGATGTATTGTTAATTCGCTCTATAATTATCCCTTGAACATGCAGTTCTTTTCATCTTCCGAAAAATTGGAAATCGATGAAATTCCTTTTATTAGCATAGAGGCGAAACCTAAAAGAAATGAGGCACTGGAATATTATAGACGTATAGTGACCTCCAATCATTTGAATATTTCCCTTTTTGAAAAAGTAAACTCCATTTCAAAAATTGATGGGCACTTCAACATTGTCTCCGATAAGAATACCTATACCTCCACCAATGTAATCATTGCCACAGGATTCTACGATATTCCGAACAGAATGAATGTACCCGGAGAAGATTTAAAAAAAGTCTCCCATTACTACAAGGACCCCCACTTTTACTCCAGTCAGAAAGTAGCGGTCATTGGGGCCAGTAATTCGGCCATAGACGCTGCTTTGGAATGTTATAGAAAAGGGGCCGATGTATCCTTGATCATTAGGGGGCCGGAAGTTGGCCACCGTGTAAAATATTGGGTAAGGCCCGATATTATAAATAGAATTGAGGAAGGCAGCATAAAAGTCTTTTACAATAGTACAGTTAAGGAAATTAAGGAAGATGAAATTATCCTTAATTCTCCCTCTGGAACCACAAGCTTAAAGAATGATTATGTACTTGCCCTGACCGGGTACATGCCCAATTTTGAATTCTTGGAAAAAATAGGCATCCAATTGTCCGATGACGAGAAAAGACTTCCCCAGTACGATCCTAAAACCATGGAAACCAATATTGATAATTTATATTTGGCCGGAGTAATTTGCGGCGGAATGGAAACCCATAAATGGTTTATAGAAAACTCCAGGATACATGCCCATATGATCATGGACGATATTGTAAAGAAAAACAAATCCGTCAATTCCTATCAGAACAAGTAAGTTTAACAAGCTTGGCATGTCCACATAAAAAAAGGAAGGCCCAAATGTATCAAATTGGCCCTCCCTTTCAGGTGGTCATAAATGTGTTAATTGGACTGCCCCATTCTCTTTAGTCTGGCTAAAGCCTCAATATAATAGTAATCTGCATAGATCAGGGCCACATCAATTTCATGTCCCAAGGATTTAGCTCCAGTTGAATGCAATAAAAAGGAATCGGCCTTCCCTACTCCTGAATATTTATCGGAACTTAAAGATTCCAGCATCCGCAGGGCTGCATCGTAATATTGTTGCTGTTTGTTTCTATCCTCCACCAAAGTGCTTAACTCCAATAGACCGGAAGCCACAACAGCTGCGGCAGAGGCATCCCTCTCCTCTTTTTCTTTATTGGGCACATCAAAATCCCAATGGGGAATATAATCCTCAGGAAGTAGCTCCAGATATTTATCCGTTAGTTTTACGGCAAAATCCAAGAATTTTTTATCTCCCGTCTCCCTGTACACCGTGGTGTAACCATATATCCCCCATGCCTGTCCGCGGGACCATCTACTATCATCGGCGTAGCCTTGTTTGGTATGCCTGTTAAGTACATCCCCCGAGATACTGTCATATTCAATAACATGCCATGAAGTGTAATCTGGCCTAAAATGATTGGCCATAGTGGTTTCTGCATGTTTTACGGCAATATCATAATACTTTTGATCGCCCCCATTTTTGGATGCCCAGAACAAAAGCTCCAAATTCAACATATTGTCGATTATGGTAATATGCTGTTGCCAACGCGGGTGCATTTTATTGGACCAGGACCTAATAGTTCCCACCTTTGGATTATACCTGCTGGCCAAGGATTTGGCAGAAGTTAGAAGAACGTCCTTATACTCCATTTTGTCTCCAAACAAATAGCCATTGCCATAGGCCGGAAACATCATAAACCCAATATCATGATGTTCGTTAATCGTTTTAAAACTCTCAAAGACCTCTGTTCTTTTTATGGCTTCCTTTTTCCATTTATCGTCCTTGGTAAGGTCGTACATATACCATAGGATTCCGGGATAAAATCCGGAGGTCCAGATCAATCGACCGTTGGGAACTTCCTTCCATTCGGTTGCATTGGTTTCGATCAATCTTGGGTGTTTGGTGAGATCCGTAAGCTTGGGGACCGATTTGTTTAATTGTGCTTCACAGTTATTAATTTCCTTATCAAGGTCAAAGGAAACTATATTGGCCACGGCCATATTATCGACTACAGAATTTTTGTTCTTTGTTAAACTTTTGCAGCTTGCCAAACAGATAAGAAAAGAGACGAGAATTAGTTTCATTGGATTATTATTTTATTTTCTAGAGGAATCACGTTCAATTAAAGACGACTTTAAAATTGTTGTTTTGGCCATGGTGGCATTGGCATTGGGTGCCTTGCTTATTTCATCCAACAATAACTTTGTGGCTATTTGCCCAATTTGAAAACCCGGCTGATCAACGGTGGTCAAGGAGGGATCTATTATCCCGGAAACAGGCTCGTTACTGAACCCTACAATAGCTATCTCATCCGGTACCTTTACGCCTTCATTCTTAAAATATTTCATGGCACCTATGGCGGCAATATCATTGGCAGAAAACAACCCATCTACCTTGTAGGGCAAGGAAAGTAAGGTTTTTGCTCCTTCTGCCCCATCATTTTCCATGAGACTGGAACGTATTAGCAGTTCCGGTCTAAATGGAATTTTATATTTTTCCAAGGCCTTTCTATACCCAGCGGTCCTATTCCTGTAGATGGTCAATTCTTGGGGCCCCGAAAAATGCCCTATATTTTTGCATCCGTTTAAAATTAAATGCTCCGTGGCATCGAACCCACCTTGAAAGTCATCGATCAGTACACTGCTGATACCCTCAATCTCACAATGCCTGTCAAAAAATAGAAATGGGGTACCATTGTTCTTCATGTTCAACAAATGGTCGATTTTATCCGTTTCCATGGATACGGATAACAATACCCCGTCTACCCTATTGGCCAAAAGGGTCTCTACAAGTTTGCGTTCCCGCTTCAACTGTTCCAAGGACTGACAAATAATTACATTATAGCCAGCATCATATGCCGTTTCCTCTATACCCGAAATTACTGATGAAAAGAAGTGACGGGATATTCTTGGCACAATTACCCCAATGGTATTGGTTACGCTTTTACGAAGATTTGAAGCCAGTAAATTGCGTTGATAGCCCAATTCATTTGCCTTGGCCGTTATCCTATCCTTGGTCTTCTGGCTCACCCTTGGGCTATTGTTCAACGCTCTTGAAACGGTAGAGGCATCTACCTTCAAAGCCTTGGCAATATCGTGTATAGTTGTTTTATTTTCCACAAATAATGGGTATCTTGACTTTATCAAAGATAGATATTTACAAATACAATCGATTGTATTTTGATAAATTTTTAATATATTTACGAACAACTTTAGAAACACTTCTATAACAACCGCTATTTAAAACACTAATAATTAGATATTTATAATCATGAAAAACAATTACGAGGTTAGATATGCATGCTCTCCCAAGGAGACCAAAGCATTGACCACAGAAGGACTGAGAAAGGAATTCCTAATCCAAAACTTAATGGAAGCGGATACCATCAATTTGGTATACACCCATTTTGACAGATATATCGTTGGAGGGGCCGTGCCCGTTAAAACCCCATTAAAACTAAACACTATAGACCCATTAAAATCGGATTATTTTTTGGAGCGAAGGGAGATCGGCATCATCAATGTCGGGGGAGCAGGTTCTGTAACCGTTAACGGCCAGAAATATGATTTGGACTATAAAGAGGCCCTGTATATTGGCAAGGAAAACAAGGAGGTAAGCTTCAGCAGTGACAGTGCCGATAAGCCTGCCAAATTTTATTTGAATTCCACCCCTGCCCACAAGGTATTCCCTACCAAAAAAATAAGTAGGGCCAATGCAGAGATCGTGGAAATGGGATCTATGGAAACGGCCAATGCCAGAACCATCAGAAAATTGATCGTAAACAGTCTGGTAGAGACCTGTCAGGTTCAGATGGGAATGACAGAATTAAAACCGGGCAGTGTTTGGAATACTATGCCAGCACATGTACATGACAGGAGAATGGAAGTCTATTTCTATTTTGAGGTTCCCGAAGAGCAGGCCGTATGCCATTTTATGGGTCAACCTCAAGAAACTAGGCATATCTGGATGGCCAACAATGAAGCGGTAATCTCCCCACCGTGGTCCATACACTCCGGATCCGGAACCAGCAATTATACCTTTATCTGGGGAATGGCAGGCGAAAACCTGGATTATGGCGATATGGACCACTGCAAAATAAAAGACTTAAAATAACTCTAAGAAAACACAAATATGTCATTGAATCTATTTGATTTAACAGGAAAAACAGCCCTGATTACGGGGGCTACACACGGTCTTGGAAAAGCCATGGCCATTGGCCTGGGCAATGCCGGTGCCACCTTGGTAATTAATGGGGCTTCCTCCCAAGAAAAATTGGACAATGCCGTTGCCGAATACAAAGCTTTGGGGCTAAACGCCCATGGCTACCTCTTTGATGTAACCAATGAAGCCAAGGTCATGGAAAATATTTCCAAAATTGAAAAAGAGGTAGGGCATATAGATATATTGGTAAACAATGCCGGGATTATCAAAAGAATTCCCTTGGAGGAAATGGAGGTCGCCGATTTTGAAGCAGTAGTAAAAGTTGATTTGGTGAGTCCATTTATAGTATCCAAACATGTGGTTAAGGGCATGATTTCCAGAAAGGAAGGCAAGATCATCAACATTTGTTCCATGATGAGCGAATTGGGCAGAAACACCGTTGGCGCCTATGCAGCTGCTAAAGGAGGATTAAAAATGCTTACCCGGAACATGGCTACCGAATGGGCCAAACACAATATCCAGGTCAATGGTATTGGACCAGGTTATTTCGCCACTGCACAGACCGCCCCTATAAGGGTAGACGGGCATCCCTTCAATGATTTTATAGTGGGCAGAACCCCTGCAGGTAAATGGGGAGACCCGGATGACCTACAAGGAGCGGCCATATTCCTAAGTTCCAAGGCCAGCAATTTCGTAAACGGACAAATAGTTTATGTGGATGGAGGCATATTGGCCACCATTGGAAAACCAGCCAATGAAAATTAAAAAAGCGGTTATGAAATCACTTTATAAATTAGTTCTATTTTCCGCATTGGCAATGCTGTCCGTTTCCTGTTCCGAAAAGGAAACACCCACCATTATTACAGTAAAAAATGTTCTGGACCAAGAGAGGACAACGGAGACCGTAGAGCTCACCAAGGATATGTTGAAGGTGCAAGATCTATCCTCTGTTGGCATTAAGAACAAGGAAACCAATACCCTTGAAATTGTCCAAACGGTAGATAATGATGGCGATGGCGCTATGGCTATGATCCTTTTTCAACCCAAAATAGCGGCGAAAGGGGAAAGTAAGTTTGAAGTAGTTACAGTAGCACCAGGAGAAAACCCCACAGCCGAGGTGTTGTGCTATTCCAGGTTTGTTCCAGAACGTACCGATGATTACACTTGGGAAAATAATAAAGTTGCCTTTAGGGTCTATGGACCCACTGCACAGAAAATGATAGAGGACAAGGTTCCCGGCGGCACCTTATCCAGCGGTGTCGATGCCTGGTTAAAACGGGTAGACTACCCCATAATTGACAAATGGTATAAAGAGGAACTGAGCGGAGTTAGTAGTTACCACAAGGATACCGGCGAAGGCTTGGACGATTTTCATGTAGGTGCCAGTCGTGGTGTAGGAGGTATTGCTGCCAAAGTGGACACTACCTACTACTATTCCAAAAACTATACGAAATGGCGCACCATTACCACCGGCCCATTAAGGACCAGCTTTTATTTGGAATATGCAGCCTGGGACGCTAACGGACAAACCATCAAAGAATCCAGAGTTATAAGCTTGGACCTAGGGCAGAATTTATCCAAATTCAATATCACCTTGGAAGGTGTAGATGATATTTACGCCGGACTCACCCTGCACGAAAAGGACGGTGAAGTTAGCGGGAATACCGAAAAGGGATGGGTAAGCTACTGGCAGCCCCATGGAGATTCGGAATTGGGCACGGCTATCCTTGCTCCTACGGATACTTTTATCGGTTTTGAAAAATACGATGTTGAAACAAAGGACTTGAGCAATGCCTATGCCCATTTAAAAGTTGAAAACAAGGAAGTAACCTACTACGCCGGCTTTGGATGGAAAAAAAGTGGGCAATTTAATAACAAACAGGAATGGGAGCAGTATTTAAACGCCTTTTCCGAACAGATCCAAAACCCATTAGAAGTTAGCATAACTCCATAGGGATTGGTATTTGACATATATTCTATTGGGCAATACCCCCATGTGCATAGCAATGCCTTGGGATATTGCCTTTTTTTAGTCCAAATTTTAACTTCAATTTGTGTTTTCCATCAGAAATATCCCTGGTTTATATGCGTAAATTTATAAAACAAAAGCTGCGGTATGGACCTTCAAAAACTGGAACGGGAACTTGAAACAATTTACGAATCACTTTTAAACCATGAGTCCACCGCGGATAGCATAGCCGCTTCGGTTCATCCCCAATATAGGTCAAGTGCCAAGAACCTATATCGCTATTTACTGCTCCGCAGTGTGGACATCCGCAAATTACAGAGCGACTTATCCGAATTGGGGATATCCTCTTTGGGCACAGGGGCCGGATACGTTTATGAAAATATCTCCAACGCCCTTAAATTGGTCAAATTACTGAACGGAAAAACTTGGGAAAGGGATACCGACCTCGAAGCCCTTGGGTATACAGGAAGTAAGCATTTATTGATGGATCATGCCAATGACCTCTTTGCCTCCGATCGTGGGGAAAGGGACACCGAAATAATGGTCACTATGCCCGATGAAGCTGCAACCGACAAAAAACTACTTAAAAAATTGCATTCTGCAGGTATGGGCACTGCCCGTTTAAATCTCAGTCATGGGAGTGAAGCGCTTTGGAAAAAGATCCTAAGTAAAATAAAAGCCGTTTCCAAAGATAGTGCACTCCCTATCCATATTTATATGGACCTACCGGGGCCAAAAATTAGAATCAGCAATATCTACCTTAAAAAGGTTTCGCAAAAAACCTTGGACACCGCATCGTCTGTAAAAATTGGCAAAGGGGACAAATTATTGCTGATAAAACACAACTCCCCCTATCTTTCAGGGAAACCTAAAAAGATATCGCTTCCTGAGGAAACCATCCTGGTAGAAGTTTCCCTACCGCAGATTATTGATGACCTTAAAAAGGGACAAGCCGTGTTTTTTGATGATGGTGCCATAGAGGCCAAAGTAGTTAGCCTCGACGAGGAAACCGCATCACTGCTGGTAAAAAAATCCCATAAGAAAAAATTGAGGCCAGGAAAAGGCATCAATTTACCGTCTACCCATCTCAACCTGCCCTCCCTAACTCCGGAAGATGTACAACTCTTGCCCTTCATAAGTGCCCATGCGGACCTTATGGGCTATTCCTTTGTACGAAATACCAAAGATGTGGCCATCCTCTATGAGGAATTGGACAAATTGGGGGATATGGATACCGGGGTTGTTTTTAAGATAGAGAACAGGGCTGCGTTCGAGAATTTACCCTCCATACTCTTCAGCGCAATGAAAAGACCAAAAATAGGCGTTATGATCGCTAGGGGCGATTTGGCAGTGGAGATTGGTTTTGAACGTATTTCCGAAGTACAGAACCAAATACTATGGTTATGCGAGGCGGCTCAGATACCCGTCATCTGGGCCACTCAGGTGTTGGATACCATGGCCAAAAAGGGCATGGCTACCAGAGCGGAAATTTCGGATGCCACCATCAGTGCCCAGGCGGAATGTGTAATGCTCAACAAGGGGCCTTTTATAGTGGAGGCCACCAAAACCCTAAAAAATGTACTGGAAAGAATGGAAGCCCATTCCCAAAAATCCAAAAACACACTAAGGGCGCTAAAAGTAGCCAAAACGGGACTTAAGAATATCCATAAAGATTTTCCGATGAAGTAGTGGTTCTTATGAATTTCCAACTGCTAAACGGAAACTTTTGAAGGAAAAGTTTTGTTATATTAGACTGATATAATGGGGGTATGGTAACAAATTAATACATCCGTTTGTAGGTGGTTATTGTGAGGGCAATATAATGACTTAATTGCCCCTCTATATTGTCGCTATGAGCCTACAGGGCTGCAGTGTTAACTTCTTAGATATGTAATTATGAGTAAGAAGAACAATAGAAAATATCGCATAGGTTTATTGACTGCACTTGGAGCTACCTTGGCAGCCTTTTTTATAAGTGCAATATGGTATATGGCCTTTGGTAGCATATTGGCAAACATAAGCGATGTATATGCCAATGACCAGAATGATTACTTTCTTTGGACTATGCTGGTTGAATTCGGACGCAGCTTTGTAATAGCACTCTCACTTTACTATCTCATTACAAAATTTAACATCGATAATTGGCAAAATGCAGTAAAGTTAGGAGCCTTTTTATGGATTTTCCCCTTTTTTATCTTAGTAGGATCTATTGTCCATGAACACTATCCAATTGCACTGGCACTAATACATGCAGGTGATTGGTTGGTTAAACTTCTTGTAATTTCAGTAATTCTCGGCTGGAGGCAGCAAAAGATATCAAATAACTAAAAATGATATGAGTATGCAACTTAACAAAACATTCAAAGCAAAATTACAGAAAAGCCCTGCTAAAGGTGGTCACACCTATGTTATATGGCCTGAATCGGCTTCTTTTTTTGGCACTAAAGGATTAGTGAAAGTCAAAGGAACAATGGATAACTGTCCGTTTCAAACCACGTTTATGGCTCTCGGAGACGGTAATCATAAGTTACCTGTTAAAGCAGAAATCCGGAAAGCTATGGGTAAGGAAGTAGGTGATGAAATTACTATACATCTAACGGAAAGATTAAATTAAACCTTTATCCTTAAGAATAATCATTCTAAAACGATGAGCTATAGCATCAAGAAGTAAATAAAAACGAACCGCCAACACGGTTTATAGCAAATAGGGCGTTTAGTGGTTAACCAAGCAACCAATCATACACAAACACCTTATCGATAAGCGTTTAACGACAATAATAGAACCAAAGAACAGTAACCCTTAAAAAACTCCTCTATGAAACAAAGCTCAACATTATTCCTTCAGGGAGTCATTGTGCTCTTTGGGATGGCGGCATTGGCCATTATGATTCGGATTCCCCTGACCGAGGGTAGGGCCGCAAACTTAGATCTGTTCAGCATATACTCTGATCCGTTTATCCTATTTGGCTTTGCCGCGTCTATCCCTTTTTTTATTGCGCTGTATAAGGCTTTCAAATTATTCGGATATATCCGACAAAATAAAGCATTCACAATAAACTCGGTGAGGACATTAAGGAGTATTAAATATTGCGCAATCATACTAGGCCTCGCAATTGTAATGGCAGGCGTATATATAAAGATATTTCATAATAAAGATGACGACCCTGCGGGTTTTCTTGCCATATGTATTGCAACAACTTTTGTTTCTCTGGCAGTTGCTACAGCCGCAGCAGTGTTTGAAAAAATCTTTCAAAATGGAGTGGACATAAAATTAGAAAACGAACAGCTATATGGGCAGTCAAAATAGTTTTGATTTTAAACCATGATATTGACTAATTCCACCACTGGCTTGACTTAGCGGTTTATTATGCAGATACATATTTCTGATTACCCCGAGCATGGTTGTACTACTATTTCCTAAATACCTATATTCATCAAATATATTTAACAGTTAAAAATCATTAAAATAAGGTACGATGAAAGTAGAGGCCGTTATAAAACAAGGTCATGGAGTTGCCTCTGGGAAGGCAAAAGACCCTCGCTATCCCAAAGGAACCTTAAAAGCCCAATCCCAACATTTTTCACAAAAGGGTTTGGACTTAAGTCCATACTTTTTAGGGACCATTAATTTGGACATTGCACCTTTTTCTTTTAAAATATTACATCCAAAACATTTTCTTGAGAATATAAATTGGTCCCGATTTATCCCACCGGAAAATTTTTATTTTTTTGATGTTTTCCTCCATATAAATGAAAATAGCTATAAAGGTTTAATCTATATGCCAGATCCTGCCACCAAGGCAGAACATTTTCAAAACCCAACCATATTGGAGCTAATACTTCCAAAAATTGCTGGATTGAACTATGGAGACGCCGTAACAATTGAGGTAGATGATGAGCAGATCGAATTAAAAAAAACCCTTGAAAAACCTGACCAAAAGTAGTCCTAATGGGCCATGGACCGATAAAGCCATAGCAACTAAGATGAGCTAAGGCTATTTGTTTTCAATCCCGACCTGCCCTTTTGCGTTTCATGGTCCTTACACCCTTGTTCAAAATGACATTGAAAAATTTGGGAAATAACTATCTTAGATCATTAGACTTGGATAAACATTAATCAGGTAAAGTCATTTTAAATATGGGGCCGTATAAGACATTTGAAACAGAAAGGTTAATCATAAAACCTACCTCGGAAGAGGACGCGGCATTTATATTTGAGCTGTTCAATAGTCCCAAATGGCTTAAAAACATTGGAGACAGAAATATCACCTCACCAGACATGGCAAAAGATTATATCCTAACTAAGATGCAGCCACAACTGGAAAGACTTGGGTTTTCCAATTATACCCTCATAAGAAAAATGGACCATGTAAAAATTGGATGTTGCGGATTATATGATAGGGAGGGATTAGAAGGCATCGATATTGGTTTTGCCTTTTTACCGGAATATGAAGGCAAAGGTTACGCTTTCGAAGCTGCCGACAAATTAAAAAATGTTGCCTTCAACGAATTAGGTCTCCATACCATAAGTGCCATCACCTCCAAACACAATGTTTCCTCCCAAAGACTTTTGGAAAAACTTGGCCTGGCAATAGCGGGAACAACAATGCTTCCTAACAGTGATGAAGAATTGCTCCTATATAAAATTGAAAAATAATATCCATTCCATAAATAGACATTATGAAGGTGCCGCGATATCCTAGCTATTATGCGGGATTATCCTCCAAATTCGGCCATTTTCATACCAACATGGGTAATTACCTCGTTGAATTCCTTAGTTGGATTAAAATCTATTAATTTTACATCTTCCTTAACGATGGCCGTATGACCTGATGGCATATAAAAGACATCCCCCTTTGTGAGCAATTCTTCCTTTCCATCATCATAGATGACCAACATAGCACCCTCCAACACATACCCCCAATGAGGGCAGTGACAGCTATTATTATCCAATCCTTGTAAGAGTGGAGTAAAATCAGTGCCCTTGGGCAATTCATTGAAACAAACGGTCATGCCCCCAAAATTGGATTGAGCCCGCATTGTAGTGTCCGGTGACTGCATTGTAGTCGGAATACTTTCTTTGTTGATTTTCATGGCCTATATGTTTAGTATTCAGTAATTTACGAAAAAACATAAACCTAACAAAAGTGATTTATAAAAATTACTAAAACTAAAGGCGGACTAAAATACCATAGACTTCAAAATGAGGCACCATTGAAGTTGACCCAACGAACACTGTTTGAAAGTAAATTAACTGGCTAGGTGATGTAAGGATGGCTATTGTAAGCCGATTTGCCCTTACCAAATCAGTTCACCCGCCTAAACAATAATAATCGCACATCCATAACTTCCTCACCAGGTATTTTTAGTGCTTTGAGTACTAAGTTGCCCCTACCCTTTTTCAAGGCTATTTTCCCTAGATCCATAAACATAAAGTCCTTGGTATAGGATTCAATTCTGGGGTCACGATCCCGTTCTGCCCCAACAAGTGGTGGGTCATGTGCTGTGGTTATGGTTGCCTTTAGGGAACTTTCCCCTAAGCGCAATTCAATTTCGGATCCTAAGTCCTGTTCTTTAACTGTATAATAAAGTTCTACTTCAAATTCCCCATCGGCCAAAACCTCCACATCCCAGCTGATGCTATCCTTTGTACTTTTCCAATTTGTAAAAAAGGTATCGTTGGGATGCCTGTTACTCCGGTCTATATTACCATGAGCAACCCCGTCCCTGGCAGGAATCTGGGTGTACACATAATCAGGATGGCCCAAAGTAAAAGGCCGATCCTCTGTCGCTTTGGATTTTGGCATTACTTCTTGCAGCCAGTCTCTTTTTAATTGTTTCAAAGAATCCGTGAGTTGTGGCAGTTTCCCTGAAAGGTCTGTGGTCTGTCCCCCATCCATCTCCATATCATAGAGTCTGTCTTTACTGTCCAAGCGATATTGTTGCGTTCTGATACTTGTACCACTATTCCAATGGTTATAGACCACCCTAGCATCCCAGGACGGGCTATTGTCCATCAACAGAGGCTTTAAGCTTTTACCGTCCAAAGGCTTCAAGGTATTCACCTCAATTTGGGCCAAATCGGATAAGGTGGGCAATATATCTATGGAACTTGCTATTTCAGAAATATGCTTGCCCTTAGGTAGTTGGTTCTTCCATTGCATGACCAAGGGGGATCGTACCCCTCCCTCATCGGTAGATCCCTTTCTGCCACGCATTCCGGCATTCCAACGCCATCCGTTAGGCCCGTTGTCCGACAAGTATATTACCAGCGTATTTTCTTCCAGTTCCAAGTCCCTTAGTCTATCGATAACCCGGCCCACATTGTAATCTATATTTTCCACCATGGCAAGGGCCGCCCTAGTAAAGTTCTCGTTCTCCTCTTCCTCCCCATGATATTTCAAAGCAAGTTCCCTGTCCTTAAACCTATTCCAATATTCATCCGGTACCTGCATGGGGCTATGGGGCGTGTTATATGGCAGGTACAAGAAAAAGGGTCTCTCCTTATTCCTGTCCATAAAATCCAAGCCTTTGTTGGTAAGATCGTCAATGATAAAGCCGTCTCCCTTTACAATTTCCCCATTGTGCTCCAACATGGGACTAAAATAATTGCCCCAATGTCCGGAACAGAAGCCATAAAAATCATCAAATCCCCTGGCATTGGGATGGTAAGGAGGTTGCATGCCATTATGCCATTTTCCGTAAGCAGCAGTGGCATATCCAGCCTGTTTAAAAACTTCCGCAAGGGTGGTTTCATCCAAATTTAGACGTTCACCACCTGAAGAAGTGGAATAGACCCCTACCCTCGGAAAATAACGGCCGGTCAAAAGTTCGGCCCTAGTGGGAGAACATACCGGGCTTACGTAAAAATGATCAAAAGTGACCCCGTTATTGGCAATGGCATCTATATTCGGGGTTGCCAAATTGTTATTCCCGGAAATCCCCAAATCTCCCCAGCCTTGGTCGTCGGCCAAGATGAGAACAATATTGGGTTTTTCGTTGCGCGGGGCATTGGAAGTGGATTCAGGTTCTGTCTTTTCTTTGCAAGAAAGTGATAATCCCAATATGGCCAGGACCAAACACTTCACTAAAATATTCTTCATTTGGTAGTTAATTAATTGGTTGGATTTTGGAAGTATAAGATAAGGAATCCAATCAATTTATATATATAGAGGTCAGTATTTAAATACGTATCTTTATTTATAGTAAAGATATAATAT
>Ga0114916_1001072_pt1 | contig 16256 bp, 13 predicted proteins | sample MalvirAntarct_66_FD_83501 | JGI IMG/M metagenome (GOLD analysis project Ga0114916, IMG submission 83501) | Marine viral communities from the Global Malaspina Expedition - Malaspina viral metaG Antarct_66 | ecosystem: Environmental > Aquatic > Marine > Oceanic | place: West Anvers Island... | reverse complement strand
CCCACGATATGCGCCGGACCAAGGCTCGTAAGCGTAAACCGATTCATCATCGAAACGGTCGACTATTTTACGCATTAAGCTTTCGCTGACAGAGTTGCCTAGCAAATCAGAGCGAGCACCCGCTACAAAAGCAGCGTACTGGAATTCATTTGGGCCTGTACAGACTAAACCATGGCGGTCAATATGCGCCGAAAACATCATGCTATCTGGGGCGTTGCCCTGAGCCACAAGCAAGCCTTCATACCAAGTAACTTTTGCACCTCGTTCTTCTAATTCACGTTGCAACACGCGAAAAAATGAATGCTCTGCGCCGACCACACTGGGGCTGCGCATTAGGCTGCTGAGCAATTCAATAAAACTGGCTGGCAAATCGGCTTGAGCAAAGGGATGGGGCATAACGTACGACCTAATTCTGTTTTGCCTGTAAGGCAACTAAATGAATAAGATTGCGTTATACCATGTTAGTTAGGGCGTGTTGAGCTTTGCTGAACGAATTTTGGTCTAAATGGAAGCGTTTTAATCGCAAAACAGTCCTGCGGGCTTAGTGGGCTAAGTCAAAGGACTGTGACAAAGAGTAAAATACTTCCATGACGCCCCCTTCGGGCAGCGCCTGTGTACTGTTTATACCGCGTTGAATGCTTTTGATTTAGCCCACTAGACCTTCAAACATTCGCCTTGCCTAAACAGCACACAGATCGCTGCAAAAATGAGCAGAAAAAATCAACACGCCCTAATGATTGGAATTATTTATCTGAGACCCAGTCCATTTGAAAACCCGCTCGGCGTTTTTTGTCGAGGATCTCTTCTAATAAAGGAGTGAGAATAAGCTCCATCGCCAAGCCCATTTTACCACCTGGTACCACTAAGGTGTTGATACGAGACATAAAAGCACCGTCGATCATTTGCAGTAAATACGGGTAATTAACGGTTTTCATTTCTCGGCGAAAACGCACGACAACAAAGCTCTCGTCTTGGCTGGGGATCTCCCGGGCGCTAAAGGGGTTTGAAGTATCAACGGTTGGTACACGTTGAAAATTTACATGGGTACGAGAAAACTGCGGTGTAATATATTGAAAGTAATCGTCTAGGCTGCGCACTATGCTACTCATGACGGCTTCTCGTGAATGGCCCCGCTCTGCGGTATCGCGCACTATTTTCTGGATCCATTCTAAATTTACGATGGGTACCATGCCGACCAATAAGTCTACGTGTGTCGCAACGTCAGCCTCTTCCGTGACTACGCCACCATGTAAGCCTTCGTAAAATAATACGTCGGTATTGGTTGGCAGTTCCTGCCATGGCGTAAAAGTACCGGGCATTTGATTAAACGGCACCGCTTCGTCAAATGAATGCAAATAGTGACGGTGTTTGCCGCGACCCGTTTCAGCATATTCACTGAACAATTGTTCGAGCATTACGAAATCATTGGCTTTGGGGCCAAAATAGCTAATGTGTCGGCCTTGTTCTTGGGCTTTACGAATTTCGACTTCCATCTCTGGGCGTGTAAAACGGTGAAAGCTATCGCCAGCCACAACAGCAGCATTCACCGACAAATTACGAAAGATATGACGGATCGCATTGGTGGTTGAAGTGGTGCCAGCCCCAGAAGAACCAGTGATTGCAATAATTGGGTGTTTTACAGACATGTAGGTTTCTTGATGGAAAAAATGAATACCATTTAAATGCAAGCGGCTAGTTAGGGTCAAGCGCTATTCTTATTTAGTGATAAATACTGGCGTTGTAGAAGACAGGGTTTGCGCTGTCCAAAAGCGAGTCGGGCGCGCGCCAACACGAGTTAGTGAGTGGTGTTTTTTTCACATAGATTGTTTTGCTAGGTTAAGCAGTTCAAATCAACTAACGAATTGCGTTAGTGCTAAAAATGCAACACTACATCAGCTAAATGGCTGATGTGACGTGTGCCACGGGACAAACTTTGTAACAAACCAAAATGTTGCAAACCCAGAGGATGCTTTGGAATTTCAGCGCTTTACCTTATAGTGGCTGTACTGTGATAAAGGGATCCGATAATGGGACAAGAAACCACAAAAATTTTAGTTGTAGACGATGATATGCGTTTACGCAGCCTGCTTGAACGTTACTTAGTCGAGCAAGGTTATCAGGTAAGAGCGGCTGCCAATGCAGAACAAATGGATCGCATGCTAGAGCGTGAGAACTTCCATTTGATGGTACTTGATTTAATGTTGCCTGGGGAAGATGGCTTGTCTATTTGCCGGCGATTACGTCAAAAAGAAAATGAGATTCCTATCGTGATGCTAACAGCCAAAGGCGATGAAGTTGATCGTATTATTGGCCTTGAAATGGGCGCAGATGATTATTTGCCCAAACCGTTCAATCCTCGTGAGTTATTGGCACGGGTGAAAGCGGTTTTACGCCGTAAAGTGATTGAAGCTCCTGGTGCGCCGTCTCACGCTGAGCAGATTGTTGAGTTTGGCAAGTTCAAATTGAATTTGGGTACGCGTGAAATGTCTAGCGAAGGTACGCCCATGACATTGACCAGTGGCGAGTTTGCTGTGCTGAAATCTTTGGTTACCCATCCACGCGAGCCGTTATCGCGGGATAAATTGATGAACTTAGCACGTGGCCGTGACTACAGTGCTCTTGAGCGTAGCATCGATGTGCAAGTATCTCGTTTACGCCGCATGCTTGAAGAAGACCCTGCGAACCCACGTTACATTCAAACCGTGTGGGGCTTAGGTTACGTATTTGTACCAGACGGTGGCGGAGCCTAGCCGTCGCTAGCGTAAATTATAAAACGTGAGATTCCTTCCTAAAAGTGCTTTCGGACAAACGGTACTGCTGATTGGTATGTTGTTACTGATCAATCAAGTGGTATCGTATTTGTCTGTGACCTATTACTTCATCCGCCCCAGTTACCAGCAAATTAATAACTTGTTGGCTACGCAGATCAACCTAGTTTTTATCGAAGAAATTGACCATAAAGATCCCGAGCTGCATAAACGCTTTTTTGCTGCTACTGGCATGCGCTTATTGAGTAATGAAAAAGCGCAAGTGGAAGGGGTAGAACAGGCGATTTATTATCCTTATTTGTCTCGCCAAATGAGTTTGAAACTCGGCGGCGACGCGGAAGTGCGTATTACTCAAGGTAATCCGTATTTGGTGTGGGTTAAACCGCCGCAGGATCCTAGCGTGTGGGTTACTATTCCTATGCTGAGCCACGGTGAGTCGGATATTTCGCCATTGACCATTTACTTATTGGTGATTGGTATTTTAAGTGTCGCCGGTGGTTGGATATTCGTGCGTAGGCTGAATAAACCATTGCAAGCCTTGCAACATGCGGCAATTGAAGTTGGGCGCGGGAATATACCGCCGCCGCTTGAAGCGCAAGGCTCAACTGAATTAATGGCTGTTACTCAGGCATTTAATCAAATGGCCAAGGGAATAAAGCAACTTGAAGATGACAGGGCGCTGTTAACGGCCGGTATCTCTCATGATTTACGCACACCATTGACCCGCATTCGTTTAGCCACTGAAATGCTCCCTGAAGCCCAAGATTGGTTAAAGGAAGGCATAGTGAATGACATCGAAGATATGAACGAAATCATCGATCAGTTCATTAATTATGTACGCCAAGATCAACAAGAGAGCATGGTTAGCGTGGACGTGAACGATCTTATCCGTGATGCAGTTCAAGTGCGCAACATTGAAGAGCATCACAATATTCACTTGCACCTAAAACCTATTCCGACTGCTTGTATGCGCAGGGTCGCGCTTAAGCGGGTGTTAGACAACCTGATTGAAAATGCTTTTCGCTATGGTAGCGAAGACATTGAAATTCGCTCTGGTTACGATAAGGCGCGTAATTTGCTGTTTTTCTCTATCCGGGATTTCGGCCCAGGTATTCCTGATACGCAAATTGAAGGTTTGTTCAAACCCTTCACTCAAGGCGACAAGGCCAGAGGGAGTTTGGGCTCAGGGTTAGGGCTTGCCATTATCAAGCGAATTGTCGATATGCACAGCGGCGAAGTGACATTAAAAAACCACCCTGAAGGTGGTTTAATCGCCAGCATCTATATTCCTCACACTTGCCCTTAACGAAAAAGGGCAAGCAAGGTTTGCGCTGATAGACTTGTTTGCGCGGCCTGCAGTTATTGGTCGCTTTGAGTGTCCACTAAATACCTTTTGTTAAAAATTTACTGGAAATACCTTTTATTTTTGTTGATAGTTGAGAATTTATTCTTAATATAAGTTTCATAACTTTCAATTATCCAGAACAAGAGTACTGCCAGGTGGCATATCTAAAACAGGTTGAAACTACAACTATAGCGAATTACCTTTACAGAAATCCAATAATCTCGATTGACGGTAATGGGGAGCCTGTTAGCGAATACCGTAAAGGAGATAGAGGCACCCTAATCAAAAAAATGGTTTTGCTTAATATTGCCACTTACACTGAGAACAATAAGCTAGTTGGCTTTGAACCAATTGAACAAGCAAATCAGTTTCTATTGTCAAAATCTATCAATGACGGAGTTCTGGACGTAGCCAGTATCTCAAGAGGGTTAGTTCATTACTTTAGCTTCTTGCTAGACCTCCAAGCGAATTGGGACGGTGAATTCGATGAAGATGAATTTGATAATGTTTACGATGAACCTCGACCTGAATGGGATCATTTCCCCCGCTCCAAACAAAACCGACAAACTTATTTATACCGTGACGGCCTTAAACAACTCGCCGTTGATGGAGTTGTCGCCAAAAGCACAGCAAAAAATTACATCGGGAGCGTAGTTAACTTCTACAAATACTGGTTACGTAAAGGCTATCAATTCAATAATCCACCTTTTGAACATGAAGTCGTGACACTGCTTCTCGACACCAACGCTTCCAGTTTGAAGCAATACCAAAAGAAAGATGTTCACACGACTGACTTGCGATTGAAGTTTGCAAAACCTTCAAGAAGCGGCGGTACCGCAGTTGATAATTTACGTAGAGACTTAAGGCCGTTCACCCCTAAAGAGTGGGGAGCACTACAAAATATATTAATGAAGTCCCGCAGAGTATTACGCCACGGTGCCGAGGCAAGACTTCACTCCCTCCCTATTGAATACACTAACCATTTTATGACTTGCCGTTATACAGGTCTACGTAGAGAAGAAACCGCAAGCTTACATTGCGGCCAAATTGTAAACCCAAAAGTTATCATTAATGATTCTGGTGAGGATGTGTTTGAAAAGCCAATACTAAATCTGGGAGTTGGAGATAAGTATCAATCCTTCACAAAAACCCCAGAGCGAGGCAATAAATCTAGAGTCACTATCATCCCCGCAAGAATCATGAAATCTTTATATGACTACACACAATCGGAGCGCTATCAAAAGCGCTTAGCTAAGTTTAAAAACTGGTGCGCCAGTGAGATTGAAGTGGGAAACATGCACTGGTTTGAAGGAGATGACGCGATCAATCCTGATTTAGACTATCTATATCTGACTCAAACAGGTAAGCCTATGTTATTACGATTAGGCGATTTTACTAATAAATGGGTGGAAGTTCGCAACACTTTGAATCACTCCATTTCCCTTGAGCATGACGTTGTCGGTTCTATTCACAACCTGCGCCCAACCTTTGCGGTTGATTTGTTTAGACACATGCTAAAAGCAAAAGATGATGGTGGCAGATTAAAATTCACCCCTGATATAGCTTTAGATAGAGTTTCAGCGCTACTCGGACACGAAGATAGAACGACAACAATGGAGTATCTAAAGATTGCTCAGGATATGCCTTTAGGCGATGAAATTTACGAAGATGTGCTGGATTACATTGGCGCTTTTGATGATATAGAGGCTTAATTATGATCGGAGATATACATCCCCGAGGCCGAAAAAGAACATCTGTCCCAGTAAAGAAAACAATAAAAGAAGTAGATATTGTCGCTCTTAGATTTGAAGACATGGTGATAAGAACCAAAGAGGGAGTTGCGTGCCACTTAAATCGCTTTCGCTATACTGGTTGCCCTACAATTCGGACAATTGATAAAAAACCTGAAACACTAAGGTTTGCTGGGCGTGATGAAATAGTAAAACAGCTTTACACGTTAACAATTGGCGGACAAACCACCACTACGCAGGTAAATTTAAAAAATTTACTAGACTATTTCAAGTACCTTGACTCTATTGAATTTCGAGGTGATACGTTTGGACTTGGCATTATGAGCAAGTGCATCAAGCATCATAATGAACTAGCGCTCAAAGGAATAAATCCCTCCAAAGCAGCGTCGATTCGCGAGGGTTTATGCTGGTATTTAAAAAAGATAAATCGTCACTTAGACACCAAAAAACTTCCGAATACTAGGAAATCCAAACCCTCCAACAAAGACGGGGCTTTAGACCTGGAGAGTGAGCTAAAACCTATAGCCAAAACGCTTATTCGAGGCTTTAAAGGGTTTGCTGAGGCGATTAAAAACAGAGCGTGGCTTGAGATACACCCGATATTTGATGAAGGTATGTTCAAAGAGCAAGTCAAAGCTCAAAAATGGCGCGGCACTGGCGGAATCCAAAAAATGGCGTTTGAAAAAGCAATGAGAGTCAATTTAGGAGTTGCCAATTCACCACTTTCTCATGAACAACTTCGTTTACGGTTGCTTTACAATCAAGCATCCAGAAATGCATTGTTTCTATTTTACATGCTCACAGGTATGAACCGCAGTGTACTAGCCCCAATAAAGCACAACGGTGTAATATTTAAAGATATTGGTAATGGTCGATACGTGTTTGAAAGCACTAAGTTTCGCGCAAACTATAAAGACCTAGACAATGTGCTTGGGTTCTCAATAAATACAAAGTCACTTGTTGAAAATTGGGTTGAAGTATCAAAACTCATGTACGAACGTATGGAGATACATGATTTTGAGCGCAAACCATTTTTGCCTTACTTCAGCATTCAAGGAGAGGCAGTGGATTTCAGTTATAAACAAACAGAACCCAACTTAATTAACAAACTCATCTCAAAACTACACGGCATTACCGTGAATGCAAGACGCTTTCGCAACACAAAATCTGACATACTAATTCGAGCAACAGATAGTATTTTCATTACAGCTCAAAGTCTAAATAACAAGGTATCTATAGTTGAAAAACGATACTCAAATGGTGTTGAATCTGACCATAAAAACAACCTTCAAGCAACCATGAAAGCACAAGCTGCGATAGCGAAGGGGCAAGCTATTTCTGAAGCTGTTGAGGAAGCCAAGGTGCTTCATAGTGATATTTTGTCTGACTACGATTACAAGAAACGCTTAATGAAGGAAAGCATTAAGCCTGCGGCACTAACACCAACAGGTGTTCGCTGTCAGGGAGGCAGTAGAAGCAAGTTGGAGGCAGAATTGAGCAAATTTAAGCGCGCTGGAATCCACCTGAACGAAGATGAGGGGAAATGCACCGATTTCCTTAGCTGTTTCAACTGTGAAGAGCATCTTTTGATTGCATCGACGAACGACATTTGGCTTATGCTGTCCTTTCGAGAGCAGCTCACGGAGTTGTTTGGTTATATTGCCAAAAACTCAGCACCTAAAGAGCAAGCGTTCAGCGTAAAAGCCATGTTGGACAAAACGCTCAATCGACTAAAAAACAAGTCTCCTAAAAACTATGAAAAGGCTAAAAATAAAGTTTCTAACGGTGATTTTCATCCTTTGTACTCAAGCCGATACGGCCTAAAAAATTTCTTTGGATAGTCATGATGTTAAATTTAGAAAAACAAATTCCGAGTGAAGAAAATCCTTTCATTTCATTCAATAAGCAAGGTGGGGGCGTATCACTACGCTATGGTGAAAAATGGGATTTCACTTCATTGGGTCAAGCCCGTAAAGATCTTTTATTTACCTGTATTAGCGAAGATCACAGGGAGAATGTCCAAGATGTAATGTGCCACATTTTAGAGCATTTGAAAGCGCAATCGGTAAGTGGCAACTTTGCGGTTAATACGCTTAACAATTACCTTTCTTCATTAAGTTGTATTGTTCGCTACTGGGGCAGCTCTAATTTTTCATTGCTGTCTAAAGACAAGGAATGGAAGAAGCTAAAAGATAACCTTAGAGGCCACTATGCACATTCCTCATTGCGACAGATTGGCATTACATTAAATAAACTATCTGAACTATGCATTATTGAAGGACAATACTTTTCAGAGATAGATTGCAGGGCACTTAGGGCGGCGGATAAGCCAGATAAACAACATATCGCCTTGCCCATCAATGTCCACGCGCAAATACTCGCTCAAGTATACAACACAGTAGAAAAATACCACCCACATCGACACGCAATCTCAGAAGTAATGAAGGCTGGATTTGAGAGGCTTTCAATCGAAAAAGAAATAGAGCTTGCTAAAGGTACGCATGACGAATCAAACCCCAGGTTTAGGAAAAACGTTGACGGGAGAGTGCAAACATTTACTCGACAACTTGCCAAAGTAAAAGGTATTCCTGATTTTCACTACCGACTAGACGGTTATTGGCTTAACAACTTATTGAAGGATTGCTTAATTTGCGTTGTCTTTTTTAGTGGCATAAGAAGAATGGAGCTATTGAGAACCAATAAAGACAGCTATGAAGTTGATGAAAACACAGGCATCTCAACGTTGGTTACTATGCACTCCAAGCCCAATGAAGGCATTCCTATTAAGGATGTATGGCAAACCGACCCTATTGTAAAGAAAGTATTAGAGCTTGCTTACGAGTCCTCCAATTTTGCAAGGGAGTTTTTCTTAAAACAAATAGATGCCCAATTATCAAATAAACAGATCAGCCAAGACCAGCATGAAGCATACAAGAGTGAACTAAATAGTGTATTCATTAAAGTGGCTTTACATAAACCAAACAAAGGCAAGATAAAGCCCAATTATCGTATTAATACTGAGAATGGATTAGGTCTTGAGCGATTTAAAATCGAAGCATCCGAAGACGAAGTAGATGAATTTAACTTAATTAATCCTGATTGGGCAGGAAAGTTTGAACGAGGTGGCACACTACCTAAACTTAGCCTGCATGATTTAAGGCGATCATTTGCTGTTTTTATGGTTCGCAATCAATTAGGCAATGTTTTAACAGTGAAACATCAGTTCAAACACTTAAATCTTCGTATGTCAAAATGGTATGTTAATTACGCTGAGTTAGCGAGAGACAAAAGCAATAGAATGGATGAAAAGCTTTTTGCAGGAATTAACGATGCCATTGAAGAAGCATGTGTTGATGGTCTAGATGATATCTACAACCAATCCAGCGTAACATCAGGGGTTGAGGGTGAAAGAGTATCCAAACGTAAGCGTGAAAGACTAGAGAAAGGCGAACAGGTTTATCTATCTCGTAACGAGTTAAAAGCTTTGCTGAAATCTGGCGAAAAGTCCTTGGTAATTTTGCCAACAGGAGGCTACTGCACTAGTCGTGACTGTGAACGGCTTTGTTCAATGGACATGATTACAAAGCAAAAGAAGAATTGTGGTCGTGTTATGACAGATAAAGGAGCTAAGCGGCAAGCTAGAGAACGTAACAGCTTAATAGCAGCATTCAGAGGTGTGAATGAGCTAGAGGACAGCGCACTTTCAACCATATTGGTTAGTCATAAGAAAAAAATTCTATTTATCGAGCAAACCTTAGAGAAGCACAACATCCCATTCGAGCAGTTTACAGATAAAATCAAGGCATTGGCATCATGATTTTAAAATACGAAACTACCACTAAAGCAGAAGCAATGTTGGTAAACGCCTTGCAACGACTACTCAACGGCGCACCTACAAGAATAAAGGCAGAAGGTAGGTTAACGCTCAATCGCATTAATAAAGAGGCGGGACTTGGGAATAGCTACATACATAAGTTCAAAGATTTTGTTAATTATGCCAAGCCAATCATTGCGGAATACAACTTAAACCGTGAGAAAGCCATTCTGACGGGGTTAGATATAGAAGTTAATACACCACTATCTGAACTGGAAAACTTGAAGGCTAAGCTAAAAGGTGCGGAAGCTCTAAAAGCTAAATATAGAACTGAGCGTGATAATGCGGTGGCGGCAAGAAAGATACTTGAGCAAAAGAATTCAGAGCTAATGTTTAGGGCCTATGATCTGCAAGATGAATTGCTACAACACAAACAAACCATAACCCCCTACATTGGCAAGCCTAAGTAGCCACATTATTTGACCACTACAGGAATAGTGCTTAACCAAATATGACAAGGAGCTATGTGCAATAGCTGACGTAGATTAACAACTGCTTCACGCCCAAAGCGGACCAAATAACTTATCAGCTCGAACGGCAAAAATTGAGCGAGCAGCAGCCATACGACCGAATGAAACGTGACTGACTTCTGCAAGCTCTTTGCTGTCGGTGGGATTCCATCCCAGGGGGCTAATAATTTGCACAGAGGACACATAAGGCGTTATAGTGAATCTTGCGTTCGGATTAGATTTTGCATTGATAACGACCTATAACATCTATGTAAAATGCAGCTTAACAACGAAAGGCTGAGCAACGTCTTAATGCACAACTTTTTTGCGTTCAACTGCATAATTCACTTTTTCTATTCTTAGGTAAATTCCTAGAATGCCAAACGAACACCTAAAGTTAACGAACGCCCAGCTTGTGGGGCAATATCTTTAATAAAGGACGTATGATTGATCACTTCATCATCAAGTAGGTTTGTTCCTTTTATAAAAAAGGTATAATCACTGTCATTTATCGAAAATTGATAATTGAAATCGATATTAACTAGCGTATAACCGTCGGTACTCGTTTCAAATTCTGCGATGTTATCTTGTTTCATATATCGAATAATATCGAGGTCAATATACCAATCATTCCTTTCATAGAGTAAACCAGCTCCGATTCGTAGTGGTGATATTCGTGGTAAGTCACCCCCATTAGAAAGTTCCCCTTTTACGTAGTCAGCTTGGCTGTGCAAAGTTATTGTACTTGCGCCAGAATCAGATAATATCCAATCCAACTCTAATTCCAACCCACTGAAGGTGGCATCCTCTTGAGTGAATTGAAATACTGGCAATCCATCTTCTATATTTCCCGTCGCTTTTTCATAAATAAATTGATCAAAGCTATTATAAAAAGCGTTCAACGTGAACTTAATATCTCCTTGATGCTTACGTAAAGAAACATCAATGTTATTAGCACTTTCTTTCTCAAGGTTGATGTTGCCCAACTCAAAAGATTGCGTGGCTAAGTGTGGCCCGTTTGAGAGTAATTCTTCAGCATTAGGTATACGCTGAGCGTGTGCTAGCGCTACTGAAAAAGAATAAGAAGGATGGAATTTCCATAAACCACCTATTGAAGTACTGAAAGCATCATCTTTTAATGAGTTAACCAAGCTAATTGAACTCAGGGTTTGTCTATCGTTACGGATCCCGAATTCAACATTTACATTGCCAAACGACTTTTCTTCAACAAGAAATACACCGATTGACTCTGTTGTTGATGGCGGAACAAAGGCCTCCTCTCCAATCGCAGAAAAATCACGATTACCGACTTGAAGCCCCAAAGCACCTTGCCAACCGTCAAGAGGAACATGAAGTAGCTCAAAACGTGTTTCATCCGCATTATTGGTGAAAGTTGTTCCAATTTCTGCACCTTCAAGTTCAACATGTTGGTAGTCATTTCGACCATATCTGAACTTGATTTGTTTGACGCCAGTAAAGGGTTTGAATACAGTACCTTTTATATCAAACCGTTCTTGTTCCACGTCAATACGCACCAATTCATCCGCATTTTCTTCTGCCGGTAGTCCATAATTATTGTTATATTTCCCAAAAGAAACACCAATAAAGCCTTGTTCCTCATCAATCCATGACATGCCTAATGTTGCCCCATCGGCAGAAATATCACTATTGGTTAACCTTCCACCCAACGAAGAGGGTAAATTTATATCCTTGGTCTCGCGTTTATAGCCATCAACATGCCAAGCCCATTGCTTGATGCCACCATCTAGTCGTGCTACTCCAGCTTTTCCTGCTGAAGCAGAATCGTAACGAAGTTCAACGGCTCCTTCTAATCCATTTTCAGGTGATTTCTCTGGTATCCTATTGTCTACAACATTGATCACTCCACCGATTGCTCCACCACCATAAAGCAATGTTACTGGCCCCTTCAATATTTCAATTTGGTCAGCTAAAAGTGGCTCGCTAGATACGGCATGGTCGGGACTGGTAGATGATGCGTCTAAAGTACTAAGACCATTTTGCAATACACTAACTCGGTTGCCGCTGAGTCCCCTGATCACTGGCCGACCTGCACCTGAGCCATAAGACGACACTGAAACCCCAGGTTCCTGCGCTAGTGTTTCACCTAAATTAGAGCTTCTTTTATTGATTAACTCTTCTCCGCTTAAGACAGTGACTGGGATAGCCATTTCTAATATGCTTCTGTCGCTAGCACTCGCGGTAACCATTATGGTTTCAATTTTTGAACCTTTGATTTCGATAAGCGTTGTTATATCTGAAGAGAACGTAATATTTGACTTTCTAGTGAGGTTAGAATTTATTTCAACATCAATGGTATAGTTAACTTCTTTAGCACCATTAAATTGAAATAATCCAACTTCATCCGTGGTTTTAATTATGTCATAACCAACAATACGGACTTTTGCATTCGTTACTGGGACGCCATCATGATCGATAATTTGACCAGAAAAAGTATTTAGTTGACCTAATATATTGTTGCTGTTTGCTATAAAACTAGCAAAAAGCATTAAAATAGTGATTGTTTTAAGCATTTTATGTTTCTCAAATTTTTCTAATTACAATTAACCACCAATAATTAACATGGGATCAACTGACAGACGACAGACTACATTTATCCTTTCGAATAAAAATAATGGACTGTCGAAAACTAAGTATTGCTAATGATATTTAGGAAAAAATTTGAGGTGGGCCACGTAAATAAATAAGTCGATGAGTGATTAACTCATTATGTGAAGTATTGATAAAACGGTAGATAAATCTCGCAGTAGTTGAATCAAAGACTGCATTGTCTGGTGCGGTATGTATATTATCCAAAGAAGATAGTTTGTTACAAATTTTACAGACATGGTTTGGTTGATGTGCAGCGCCATCATATTGATGGACTTGATAGGAAAATTGCATAAAAAGAAAGCAAATCAATGCTAGTGGTAGCACAAAGCTTTGCTTCTTTTTAAGGTTCATAATTTGTTTCATTTAAGTAATCAAAGAATATTCATAAAAATGTTATGTTATCACATTTCAAACTAAATGACGAATTCTTTGGGATGAAGTGCATAACCATTAATGCTTATGTTCTTTCTCAATGCAACTTCGTGACTGACAGCAATGGTGGCATTGCAGACCGTTAAAATACGTTTAATTGATTCATGGCTATGAACTCACAGTCGAGATCGGACTTATATCCACACTAACAGACAATTTAAAAATTGTCTGTTTCTCGCCCATTTGAAGCTGTCAGATTGCAAAAACAAACTCCAACTACTACTGTCATTACGACAAAGTCGCTCGGTAATTCCACCGACAGATTCCCTTGCTAATAACATCACGACACATTATTTCTTATGGCGAGATAGTTTGAGTTGACACTTTTTCTTTTTTAACATAGTTGAGAATAATACCTTCAATTTATCACTTTTTTCTCACTTTTATTTTGTTTTTTTGAGAAACGCCACTGCTCTTATAAATAAAGGGAATTCGCATAATTCACATGTTTTATAGGTATTTGGTGAATCTCCATCGCAAAAGTACCCGCGTGAATGGCGTGCACGTCAATTTCATCGAAGCGATATTCGCGATGACAATATTGGCAGTTCATTTTGATAGCGCCCTCGGTAGCAACAATATCCAATAATTCCTCTTTTTGCACTGCGGCTAGTGCATTTGCGCTGCGCTCTCGGCTGCAGCTGCATTTAAAAATAATGTCAGCTGGCGGGTAAACTTCAATCTCTTCCTGATGGTAAAGGCGATAAAGAATATCTTCAGCAGGTAAGCTAAACAGTTCTTCATTTTTAATGGTTTCGGTTAGCTTAGCTAAATGCTCGAATCCTGTGTCGCCGGTCGCTGTTGCCTGACTGCTGGTGGGTAGAATTTGCAAGAACATGCCGCAGGCCTTTGCGCCGCTATCAGTTTGCTGGGTGCGCAAAATAACTTTGGTTGCAAGCTGCTCTGATTGTTGAAAATAGCTCTCGATACATTCCGCTAAGGTCGGTTTATCCAGAGCTACCATTCCTTGATACCGTTCACCGTCTTCAGGTGTAATAGTGATCACTAAAATACCCTTTGTAAACAGCTGACTAAAGTCATCGGGTAGTTCAGCCAACGACTCATCCCATCGTGCTACGCCGCGCAACTGCTGATTGTGAGTGCCGTTGATAACGGCGTAGTTTACCGGGCCATCGCTTTGCAATTGCAGGGCAATATCCCCTTCAAATTTCAATGTTGCAGTCAGTAGTGATGTGGCTGCCATTAATTCACCAAGCAGTTTTTGAATGACAGGTGGGTAAGCGTAAGAATCCAAAATAGATTGGTAGCTGTTTTCTAATCTAACGAGCTCACCACGCACATGAGCTTGATTGAAAAGGTAGCGATGCAATTGGTCAAAAGACATAATAATTTCTCTATGTAGCAGCTTTTCGCTGATTACTGATGTTTAAGTTGGATAATTTGTCGGCGTTGTTTCTTGTCAGGGCGCTGATCAGGCTTGGGGCTATGAAAAGCACTTAACTTTCGCATCTCAGCATTTTTTTCACGTTGTGCGAGGCTTTCCGGGGTTTCCTCGAACATCAGCTGGGCTAACGGAGCAGAACGACGATGTTCGGCTAATTCTACCACGATGATCTCTTTTACATCGTATCCTTGGGGAACTTTTATTGTAACTCCGAGCTCTACCGCTTTGCTTGGTTTACAACGTTGGCCATTGTAACTGACCTTGCCTGACATCACAGCTTCTCTGGCCAGAGCACGGGTTTTAAAAAAACGCGCAGCCCAAAGCCATTTATCTAAGCGAACACTTTGTTCTGTAAAAGAATTTTTGCGGTTTTGCATGTTGTTTGACATAAAGAGTGGCCGATATGTAATATTTTCGTAACGAATGCTTAATAGAGTTGTGACCCCGATGGCGACTCGTTATCATTGATGGAAAGAAATTTAAAAATAATAATAAAATATAAGTGGTTTATGTTACGCCCACAGCCCCTAAAAGGAAAACTTAACCGATGAAAACTGTGCTTGTCACAGGTGCTAACCGTGGTTTGGGTTTAGGGCTATGTCAGCAATATTTTTCTCAGGGGGATGTCGTGATTGGCGTTTGCCGTGCAAATGCTGAGCAAGCAGACTTACTCGCGTTAAAAGCGCAAGATGAAGATAGGATGCACATTTTACATGCTGATCTTTGTTCACAGGCATCAATCGAACAATTGGCAGAGTGCGTACAAGGCCAGTTCAAAATTGATGTGCTGATTAATAACGCCGGGGTAAGCGCTAATGAAGCCCTCGGTGAATGGACGCAAACCGCCTTTATGGATAATTTTTTAGTGAACAGTGTGGCGCCCAGCTTAATGTGCCAAGCATTGCACGGTACGTTAACCTCACAAGCGCGCGTTATTCAGTTATCCTCAGGGGTCGCATCTATCGCCCAAAGTGACAAATTTGCTCAAGCACCGTTAGACGCTTACGCAATGAGTAAAGCTGCGCTGAATATGTTTACGCGTCGTTTTGCATTACAGTGTCAGACTAGCAAGCAAATTGTTTGCGCGCTAAGCCCAGGTTGGGTTCAAACTGATATGGGTGGACAAGATGCAACGAGTACAGTACAAGATGCATCGAGAAAAATAGTTACCTTAATTGAGCGGTTAACCATAGCGGATACCGGTCATTTTTTTGATGAAAACGGGGCTCAGCTCCCATGGTAAACTATTCAGTGCGTACACGCCTGAGTATGGCTCAGCCGATGATTTATAAGATTCAACTGCGAGAAAAGAACTATCACTAACTATAATTTCAATCACTTGTGGCTAAGCTTAATTAAGTATCAGCAGCTGATAAATCGCGTTGTTGTGGCGATATTAGTGATTTTCTTATTAGCGTATTTAGCCGAGTTGACGTGGCGTTTATGGCCTAAAAGCGAATTGGCACATAATGATGCGCCATTAACGCGCCTTGCCCCGATAGCGTCTGGTAATAATTCCACACTGAATTTGAATGCCATAAAACGACTTAATTTATTTGGCGATTTTCAAGCCTCACCAGTGGCTGAACAAACCGTTACTG
>Ga0114916_1001070_pt1 | contig 16263 bp, 14 predicted proteins | sample MalvirAntarct_66_FD_83501 | JGI IMG/M metagenome (GOLD analysis project Ga0114916, IMG submission 83501) | Marine viral communities from the Global Malaspina Expedition - Malaspina viral metaG Antarct_66 | ecosystem: Environmental > Aquatic > Marine > Oceanic | place: West Anvers Island... | reverse complement strand
GTCTATTACTTTCTCCAACAGTATTATTTGCCGATCCATGGGAAAACATGACCTACGAACAGTCTGAGAAAGTAGTTGAATTCCTGGAAAATGACCCTTATATTTTAGACTACTGTGATTGCTGTGATTTTGAAGGAGAATATGCGTCAGAAATTCACCTGATGAAGGTAATATCAACAGAAATTGTTCCTTGTACTTGGAATTCGGAATATTACAGCGTCAAAACGCAAGTGGTGATTCTCGCGGAACTCCCTTATACAGAATCAGGACCGGATATTTCTGATCCACTTGTTTATGAATTCGAGCAAGAACTCATGATAACGATGAATTATACCTGGGCTTACAATGACAAGTTGGGTAAGGCAGCTCCGTTATACACAATAATTCCTTACGATGTTTTTGAAGGACAGAAGTCTGACTCTGGTTATTGCAGAGATTTAACAGCTTTTCCGAGTCCAGAGGTTATAGGAAATGAAGCCTATGAAAAATGGTATAGTGAGAAAATATAGATCTTTTAAGAATAAATCAACTTATCCGATGAATCCGAAAAACCTGATACAAATTTCATTCCTAGTCCTTTTTGCAGTTAATAGTACTGCTCAAAACACAACTAATATTTTTTCGGAAGGCAAGGAATATGTTTATCGAGTAACATCTATACAAGCAAATGGCGATACATTAACCTGTGAAAAAATGATTCTTATCGGTAAGGATGAAGAATGGCAGTATCAAAAGAAACAGTCCATTTTAGAAATCAAGTATTTTCCCGACACAGTAAATCTCAAGAGTTATGTTGACCCAAGAACTGCTGAAGAAGAAAGAAAAATTAAAAACCTAAAAAAGAAAGCAAGAGGGAAGAAAGGATGGGATAATTATACTTGGTTAAAAAATGAAGAAGTGACTGGAAAAATTATTACGGATTCCTCGATTTGGTTTCACCCTCCACGATCGAATCAATATGGCTATCACTACATGAATGCATATCCCGAGGTGAATTTCAACAAACTGTATATAGGAGGTACTTGGCAATCAGCTATAAAAATTTTAAGAAGTATTCCAAGTAATGAAGAATTTGTGGGAACAACAACCAATACTTTTAAAGTAACAGAGTATTTAACCACTACTTTTAACGGAAAAACTCTAGACAATTGCTGGCGCATAAAAATCAAAAGCGTACATAGTAACAAAGGAGAAACATCTGCAGAATATATATTTAGTGAGACCTATGGGTTTTTAAAAATGGAACATCTATTTTATGATGGAGTGAGGATCAATTATGTTTTAGAGGAGGTTGTATCTAGTTTACCACACTCTGAGTGAATCATTTGTTCTTTTGTTGTGATGGAAAAGAGTTTTTATACGACCCCTCCCTATGTTACAATTGTTACTACAATTTCGTAACTCAATGAGTACTTTTGATTCCAAAATTAAAAGCCATGAAAGAAAGAATTTTAACTCAATGGACATTACCTCGCGCATTATTTTTAATAATGGGAATCATGGTGATTGTTCAGTCTGCAATGAGTTACCAATGGTTTGGGATCTTATTTGGCGCTTATTTCGCAGCGATGGGATTGTTTGCTTTCGGGTGTGCTTCTGGAGGTTGTTTTGGGGGAAGTTGTGCAACAGAAACCAAAAGGGAATCGAATACTACAATTGAAGATGTCGATTTTGAAGAGGTGAAATCGAAATAGAAAAATTGTTTAACTTCACAACCAATTAGCTGACTAGCTTCATATAAACGCACTGTGAAAGTTAAAACAACAAGAATTACACTCCCCAACAAAGATTATGAAGAAAAACTCTCTAAACTAGAGGAGCAAACAGATTATGAGCGTTTAGACATTCTAGATGAACCAGCATCAAATACATTCAAAATCAATGTTCCCGTTTTGTACCGTGATGAATCAGTTAAATTAAATTTACCGTGTACCATTCATATTAAGAAGAAATTGTACACGATAGAAATCACAGTTTATAGTGATGTTACTAAACCTCTAATCATAACCTCATCTATTGGTTTTCTTTTTGTCTTCTTTGCTGTTATGGATGAAAAATCAATAGAATTCTCCTTTTTTATATTCATTTTGGCAACAAGTCTTATTGGTGGTATTTATCTTTATGAAATTAGAAAACAGACGAGGAAGAAAATACAGGAATGGTTTTGGGAAAAGTGAAATCAAGATGTTTTCATCTCCACCCCAACCCCAATCATCCTCAACAAATACTGATTGTGCTCAATAACCAAAACATCATTCTCTACACTCAACTCTTCCAAAATAGTATACAACAAATCAATATCTGCATAATGCAAACCCGTACTCGGTTCGTCTAGAATAAACAATTCATTTTTAGGTTTATCATCCAGCCAATTCAACAACAACAACCGCTGCTTTTCACCTGATGAAAGAGATTGAACCATTTGATCCAATGTCAGGTGCGCTAAACCGATTTGATTTAACCGTTCCAAGAAACTGATTGTTTTGGAAGAAACTTTAAAATCCTCAAACCATGCTTTTAATTCTTCGATATTCAACGAAAGTATATCTGCTATGTTTTTGGTTTGAACTTGATGTTTTAGAATATGCTTAGCATAGCGTTTTCCATCACAATTCTCGCATTTCTCAATATGGTTTGCAGCCACATCCAGACTGGTTGAAATATAACCTTTTCCTTTGCAGTTAAGACACTGACTCGACTTTGTTTTGTACGAAAAATCTTTGGTTTTCAACCCAGTTTCATTTGCAAAGATCTTACTGATGTCTTTAAGTAAATCCAAATAATCTACCAACAAAGTGTTGAGATGCGTTCTCAGCTTTTTCGTCTCAAAATAATGTGCTGTTTTATAATTTTTAGGGAAAGAAATGCTTTTGCAGTTTGTAGGTGTTCCGCTCAGAATACTTGGAAGTAAAATATCTTTCACCAATGTCGTCTTCCCTACTCCCGATTTTCCTGTAATTGCTGTGATTCCACAAACAGGGACTTCCAATGCATCTTTGATAAGCGTATGTTTCGACAGTTTACGTATCGAAATATGCTCTTTCCCTGATTTTAGATGAATTTCTTTTGACTTTTCTTTCAAAAACGGATGACAACCGGGTTGTTCCAGTAATCCTTTTGGATTTCCCTGATAGGTTATAAAACCACCTAATTTTCCAGCTTTTGGTCCAATCTGAACAATGTGTTGCGCGGCGTAAATGATGTCCTTATTGTGTTCAATGACAATTGCCGTGTTCCCTTTTTCAATGAGCTCATTTAGAATTTGAATTAAATCCGGAATGTTGTCATTGGATAATCCAGCTGAAGGTTCGTCCAGTAAATAGGTAATGCCTTTGAGCGGACTGTTCAGCTGTTTGATTAATTCTACGCGTTGATTTTCTCCTCCAGAGAGCGTTGGTGACTTTCGATTGAGCTGTAAATGATCAATGTGTAACTGTTTTGCCCGTTCGATCGTGTTGATCAAATGAGGTTGAATTTTAGCAAGTAGTTTTTGATCTACCTCATCTTTGTTATCAGTTGTAGAAAGCCAGTTTTCCAGCGCTTTAAAATCCATTGACTTGATGTCGTGAATCGATTTTTGTGCCAGTTGAAACTGTAATCGTTCTGGTTTTAATCCACTACCATGACAAACACTACACTCTTCATAAGAAAACAGATCTGTCAAGTTCTTAATATTTTTGTTTTTACGGGTTTTGTAATATTCGTCTTTCAAGTATTCGAAGATTCCATCCCAGGTCATCGTAATCTCCTGCTTTCCTTCTCGCGTTTTGGTTTTATATACCCAAGTCGCTTTCCACTCTTTATCTCCCGCTCCGTGAAGCAGAATATCCTTTTGTTGTTCGTTTAGCTCTGCAAAAGGTGTCTCCAATGAAAATCCGTACTCCTCCCCTACTTTTTTGAGTATCGTCATGTGTTGTCCATCGGGTTGACCGTAATATGCAATTGCTTTATTGTGTTCCAGTAATCCCGAAGAAATGCTCTTGTTTGGATCAATAACAATCTTATCAAGATCTGGCAGTAATTCCTGTCCGATCCCCTCACAAACGACACATTTTCCCAATTCGTGATTGTTTGAGAAATGACTGGCTGATAACTCTTCTCCTTCCCAAGTGGCTTTCCTTGAAAATGCAAAACGCAATATCTTATCAATTCCCGTTTGTTTGGCTATATCTGAACGTTGAGAATAGTTCTTTTGCTTTCGTGTAATACAAATTGTTGGGGTCAGTCCTGAAATCGTATCGACTTCAAATTGATAACCCGAGCCCACTCTCGACTGCTGGTAACTGGAAAACTGTTTACTCATTTCTTGTAAACCGTATCCATGCAATGTATCGATCACCAAAGAAGATTTCCCTGAACCCGAAATCCCTGTAATCACGGATAGTTGATTCTTCGGTAAATCCAAGTCAAGATCTTTTAAATGATGTGTCTGAGCGGCTTTTATTGAAATTACATCTCTTCGTTGTATAGGTTCTTCTTTGAAATCAAACGATTCAACTTTAATAGCATTTTCAACCAAAGTATCACACCCTTTTTGAAAAAGCGGATGATTCTCAAAGCAAACAATTCCGCCAGTTTGTTTTTTTAACTGATGTAGTGCTTCAATAAGCTGTTTTACATTCTGCTGATGCAATCCTATACTCGGTTCTTCAAGAATTAAAAGCGTTTTCTTCGATTGCTTTGCGAAATGTTTGGTTAGTTTAATTCTTTGCGCTTCTCCACCTGATAACGTATTTGATGGTTGTCCTAATTTTATATATCCTAAACCAAGCTGAAGCATCAACGACAATATTTCTGTAATCTTTTTCTCCGTCGAAAAGAAATCATAGGCTTCTTCAATGCTCAGGTTGTAGATATCAGCTATATTCTTGTCCTTCCACTGCACACGAAGTACCTCAGGCTTAAAACGCTTTCCATTACAAGTCGGACAAACTTGATTGATGGTTTCCATGACACTCATCGAAAGCGTTATGACACCAGCTCCTTCACAAGCATCGCAGCGACCTGTTTTGTTGTTGAACGAAAATGCTCCTTTTGCTAATTTTAATTCTTTTGCTTCGGGAGTTTTTGCTAGTAAATCTCGAATTTTATCAGCTAACCCTGTATAAGTCGAAGGATTACTTCGTGGCGTTTTACCAATGGGTTGATCTGATACGGTTGTTGTGTTCAGTTCTTGTTGCTCACAGCAATTGTTGATTTGCTTTAGCAACTGCGGTGTTTTTCTCGTGATCACGGTCAACTCCTTTGGAGTCGGCTGAAAGGAATGTGCTGAAACCACTCGAGGTGCGTCAAAACTATTCTCCTTTTCATTTTTTAATGCACTTAAAGTTGCACTGGCAGGTAAATTTGCACTTAAAAACTCCTTGATCGGACCATTAAAAACAATTTCTCCACCATGAATACCTGATTCAGGTCCCAATTCCACAATCCAATCTGCAGACTGAATAAACGTCAAATCGTGCTCTACAACCATCACTGTATTTCCTCGTCGAATGAGTCTTCTCAGAATATGGAGTAAATACGCTTGATAAGCTTCAGACAAACCAATAGACGGCTCATCGAAAACATAGAGAATTCCTTGTAAATTAGAATTAACCTGATTGATGAGTTTAATTCGCTGCGCATCACCAGAGGAAATGTCTGTGCTTGGAGTGCTCAATTTATATTCTCCCATTCCCAAACGAATTAGGTCAAATAACTGCGTTTTTATCTTATCAACTAAAACTTTTACACCTTCAGAGAGCTTTAGCGCATTCAGTTTATCATATAAATCATTTAATGGAAGATCCATCCAGTCCTGAAAGTTGAATCCTTTCCATTTGAACTTTAAATGTTCAGCTTTTATTCTCGCTCCTTCACAACTCGGACAAACTCTCGAGCTGACAAATTTCAAGATATTTTTGTTTCGATCTCGCTTTAGAATGTCGTTCATGATAGGCAGCATTCCTTTGTAGAAACCTTCCTCCCTAGGTTTTGCTTTTATTCCAGACCATTTGAGCCGAGACTCTAAACCGTGCTTTCCGTAAAACACTTTGATGCGATCACTTCCATTCAAGATCACATCTTTTTGTTCTTCAGTCAGGTTTTTCCAAGGTATATCCACATTAAAATCATGTGCTTTGCAAACTTTGTTCAACTCTTCCACCGTAACTTGAGAATAAACGATGTATCCATTCGGTAACGTTGTTGTTATTGCTCCTTCTCGCAGCGTTTTGTTTTCATCTCCAACCAGTTTATCGAGATCTATATATTCTTGCTGTCCAATTCCATTACAAACTTCACAAGCTCCTTTCGGATGGTTGAAAGAGAAAAGTGATTTACTCATTGTTTCATCAGCCGAATAACGCGCAAATAAGATTCTGAAGATTGCAGTTAATTCAGAAAGCGTTCCGAACGTCGTATTAATCGACTGAAAACGTTTGGATTGTTCCACTTTGATGACTGGCGGGAGCTCTTTGATGTCATCTACTTCAGCTGTTGGAATAAGTTGACCATTTTGCTGATTGTACTGCGGAAGACTTTCTAAAAAATAGCGACACCCTTCATTTGCAATCACTCCCATCGCTAAAGACGATTTCCCTGAACCCGACAACCCTGTCACAACAATAAGTTGATTTTCGGGGATGGTTATATCGATGTTTTTGAGGTTGTTTTGATGGGCGTTGTGGATATGCATGAAATGATTTTGCTTTTTTTTGTTTGAAGGAGTAAATATAGGAAGATTATGAGAGTTGATTGTTTGCTCTTTGCAATTCCCCTTCCCCTTCGGCTCCGCTCAGGGGGCGGGGTTAATTTGAGCCAACATTAATTTACGGCACCAAGTCAACGAAGGTGGTTAAACTACGGAAGTTGAGCGGAATCATCACAAGGTGGCTGAGCGGAGTCGAAGCCACCGTAGTGCGTTTCATTTTTACATTCAGCCTCAAAATGAAGTCTCTCAAACTCCCCATCAATAAGCGCCTCTTTCTTTTTCCTGCTCCATCCTTGTACTTGTTTTTCTCGATAGAAAGCATGATCTATCCTTGAGAACTCTTCATAGTATATCAGTTTTACAGGGAGGTGCTTTTTGGTGTGATTGGCTCCTTCGCCCGATTGATGTTGTCGAATACGTAGGTCTAAATATTTTGTGCTACCAGTGTAGAAACTGCCATCTGAACATTCTAGTATGTACATGTAACCTTTGACCATGGTTGATTTATTTGATAGATTAGACAGAAAAGCCGGATTCGAGTGCCTCAGCCTGCTTTGTTTACTTATTTTCTTATTAAAAATACAAATATTATTTATTTTCTTACCTTGTATCCTTAAGTTTTTAAAATTCATTTTCATGAAAGAAAAAATTTCAGCAATTCTATTAATTATATTATTCAGCATGAGCAGTTACGGACAAACACAAGATTCGATTCCTTATCGAGAGTTACCTGATTATCCTGAAAACTATTCTGCGGGTAGCATGGCTTCTCGGATGATCGATGGATTAGGATTTAGATTCTATTGGGCAACAGAAGGTTTGCGGGAGGAAGATTTAGCTTTCAGACCAAATGAAGCTTCTCGAAGTACGGATGAAACAATTGATCACATTCTCTCTATGATTCATGGAATTACAAAAAACTTATCAAAATTCGATAAACCAGAGTTAGCAAATTTTACATTTGAAGAGAAAAGAGCGCATATTCTAGTTGAATTAAAAACCATCAGTTATATTTTACTAAATAGCACCGATGAAGACTTTAAGTCCTATAATATCAAGTTAGGTAGCGGAGAAGAGTTGCCTTTTTGGCACTACGTAAACGGACAAATTGCTGATTGCATTTGGCATTGCGGACAAATTGCATCCTTTAGGAGAATGTCTGGCAACCCGTTTAGTTCGGAGGTGAATCTATTTAGAGGAACGGTGAACGATTAAGAAATATAACTTTAAGTGCGTTTTTGGATGAATGATAATAATCGTCAACTATTAACAACCTACAAATCACTCGCTATCAGATATAATGATAATAAATCGGATACTTAACAGAAAAAATCTTTAGAGTTTATCTACTTTTAAGTATCTTGTCACTGCACTTTTGCCCTTGTAAAACTTATGAATCGAATATTAATTATCATATTTTTATTTTGTATTTCACATGAAATACAAGCTCAGTCGGCAAATAAGTTGCATGCACAGGCTGCCGTTTACCAAAAAGAAGGAAGGAAGAGAAAAGCTGTTCAGTATTATGAAGATGCCTTAAAAAAAGCGGAAAAGGAAAACAATGTAGAACTTCAAATGGATTGTCACTTGTCTTTAGCCGAACTTAAGGATAATGTGATTCAGTACAAAGATGCCTTAGACCACTACAAATCATTTTCAACTTTATATAGAAATCTAAGCCGTAAAGAAAAGGAAAAGTTGGTGGATTCTGTTTCAACTATGGAGGCCGCTGCTGAAGATAGAGAGCAAGAACTCGTTTCTAAAGAACAAGAATTAAACTCCAAAAAGAAAAGTTTAGATTCATTATCAAATGAACAGTTGAAAGCCGAACTGAATATTAGAAATCTTGAACTCGATAATGAACATCATAAATTAGAAATTCAAAAAGCGGAGAATAGAAAAAACCTTTTATTCATGATCATTGGTATGATTTTACTTGGAGTTATCTTTATAGCATGGGGGTATTTTAGAAAACGTAAGAACAATAAAAGATTACAGGCGAAAAACAATGAAATCGCAAAAGAGAAAGAAAAATCGGAAAAATTATTGCTAAACATTCTACCTGAAGAAGTGGCAAATGAATTAAAAATCTCTGGGCGTACTACTCCTTTTAGTTTTAAGGAAGCAACGATTATGTTTACAGATTTTCAAGGATTCACAAAGTTTTCAGAGAATCATACAACCACTGAGATCGTTGGGATAGTAGATAAGTATTTCGTTGAATTTGACAAAATAACTGAGAAATACGGAATTGAAAAGATAAAGACAATTGGCGACGCTTACATGTGTGTTTCCGGAATACCTGTGGAAAACCCTGACCACATTAGTAACATGATTAAAGCTGCCGCGGAAATGCGTGATTTTGTAAAAATTATCGAAGAAGAACAAAAAAGCAAAGGACTATCCTACCTTAGAATGCGTATTGGTATTCATACTGGCCCTCTTGTAGCAGGGGTAGTTGGTTCAAATAAATTCGCTTATGATGTTTGGGGAGATTCCGTAAATATTGCAGCACGCATGGAAGAATCAGGCGAGGTCGGTCAGGTAAATGTATCTGAAGCGGTTTATGAACGCGTAAAAGATCAATTTACTTTTGAGTATCGAGGTGAAGTAAAAGCTAAGAATAAGGGTATGATGAAGATGTTCTTTTTGAAGGATAAGTAGTTTGATATGAAAGTATCTCGAAAGATTCTTTTATTAACGGCACATTTGTTGATCTAAAAAGCTAAAAAATACAACAATCAATTATGCAACGACTACTATTCATACTACTCATTACAATTCTAACTCAAAGTAGTTGTCAGAACTCTAATTCCTCAAATAAAGAAGTAGAATCAAATAATTCTGAAAAAATTGATACTGCAATCACTTCTAAACCAGGCCCCATAGTCGATTCCATAGCTCAAGACACTGTACAAGTCATCCAGAAAACATCAGAACCAAAAGATACTTCCGTTGTAAAGAAGGAAAGTAAGCATGAAACCAAAGCAATTAATATTGAAGATGCACTAGATGTAAATAAATACAGAAATGTACGTGACGATCCTGATTATATTGGTACTCCTTGTGAAATAGTTAACGGACAATGTATTCGTCATGACCATGGTGATCAGGATCAGCCTGATGAATTTGATTAGGAGTTGTGACTCGTTTAACTTTAGGTTGTAAGTTACCCCAAATCTAATTTACCCTCCTTCATCTGAATCATTATTAAATCTAGACCTTTCAAACAATTTCTTTAAAATATAATTGGTAAAAAGAACAATTAGCGTAATGCCTAAAGCAACCACATAATGATTCAATGCCACTGAAATACCTATAGATGTAGAAAACAAAATACTCGCTGCAGTAGTCAGGTATTTGACGCTCTCTCCTCCTTTCTCACTTTTAAAAATGGTTCCTGCTCCGATAAAACTGACACCAACAATTATCGCCTGAATAATACGTATTGGATCTGCAGTAATTATAGAATCTTTCATTACATCAACACTCGTTTCCGACAACGATATACCAAGGAAAACCAGCACATTTGCTGCCCCGGCAATAAGCATATGCGTTCTCAACCCTGCAGGTTTATCCTGACGTTCTCTCTCAAACCCCACTAAACCTCCCAGTATCATTGCAACGAATACATCAAGCAGTACCCATAATTCACGTGTTAAATCAAGTTGTTCAAACCATTCCATGGTTATAGATAGCTAAAATATTTTAGAATTCAAAACGTAAAACTAAAGACTTGAGCAACTAAAATTCGTCATTCACAAATCCACTGTCCAAGCTTTCGGCGTCTGTTGAGGAAACGTTCATTGTCTTCAGTTTATTCTTTGCGACATTGATTTGCACCCAAAAGATAATCCACAATATTATTGTAGTGATAGACAAAAGTCCAACTCCTAATGAAACGGCTTCACCTAAATCTCTCGAGCTTCGAAAGACAAAGCTGGATGAAAAAGACAATACACTTATCAGAAGAGATAATGATGGATACACTATAGCAAGATTGATTGGTGCAATCTTCTTCCCAGCGTCCTTGTTCATTGCTTTGCAAGTCATAATACCGAAAACCATCGTCCATACTGTGTTTAAAATGGGAATGGGAATAAAGTTTAGCCAAATTAAACCGGGTTCTATGGACTGATTTGGTTTTGAAACCGCTGCCATAGATCTCTGCAGGGTGAGATTGAAGAAAACTGCTAAAAGTATTCCTCCAACTATCACTAATAATATAATTAAAAAAACTGGGCCAAATATTGCTGATGACATAAGTACTGTTATTTGATTTTAACGTTAAATATAGTGTTTTTTTTTAAGGTTGAGAGTGAGAAGGTAGAGGATAGAAAAGGGGAACTCAGTAAATGAAAAATGCAACTTAAGTGAAGAACTCATATTCAGGATTATTCTCTATGAGTTTTAGTTTAACCTAAAAGAAAAGAAACTCTATATCCTTTTTTTATTAAGTTTGCACCAACCACAATTGAAAAAAATATGAAAATAACCTTATATCTTGCTTTAACCGCTCTACTTATTTCTATGGCTTCTTGCGGAAACTACAAAATGAGTGAAAGTGATGAAATTGTAGATTATCCAGACAAAGAATCACAATTTCCAGGTGGTGTTGAGGCGATGAAGAAGTATTTAGCTAAAAATATAAACTACCCCGAAGTTGCTATGGTAAACGGTGATCAAGGGAAAGTTTTTGTTGAATTCGTGGTTGAGAAAAACGGTTATATTACGAATGTAAAAATATTGCGAGGAGTATCAAGAGAAATCGATCTGGAGGCTAAACGCGTCATCTCTCAAATGCCAAAATGGACTCCTGCCGTGTATAAAAGGAAATATGTTGGTTCACGTGCCCGCATTCCAATTAATTTTATTCTTGAATAAATCCTTAATTGAGCTTTGCCAATCTATTTTTAAGCTCTTTGATGGAAACAGCTTCAAATTTAAGTTCTGGTGCCATGGCTGAAACTTTCGTTTCAATAATTGAAAGCAGGATTTCATTGTTATCTTGTTTCATGGCAACGTAATAGACAGGCTCATTTTCTTTTATTCCATCAAATTTAAAGCTTATTCTCGTATCATTTGGTTGCATTACTGATTTAAACTTTTTAAACACCAAATTAGTGACTACCCCACTATCAAATTTAATTCCAGTATCCATCGAAATTAAAGGTCTTCTATTTGTAAAACGATCACAATTCATCCATCCTAATTTTGATGTGCTAAACGCATAATACGAGAAACTGCTCGCTCCGATATCCCCATTTTCGAAACTTTGTTCTATCATTTTCGCTCTTAATTCCTCATAATTATTTACGCCCAAACTATCCATGAGTTGTTGTAAAGAGTCGCTATACACTGGATAAATCGGAAAGCGCCATTCCCCTATACCTACTCCACTAAGTGCTGTTTTAATTTTACAAAAGAATAATTTACACTCTTCTTCATCCCCAATTGGAGGAGGAATCAGTCCTTTAAAAATTCCCGTGGAAACTCCAGTCATCAAATTATTACCTAAAGAGTCTCCATGTGCAAGTTGCCAGTTTAAACCGTGATGTGGATCCTCTTCACCATAAAACAACTGCATGTCATTTTTAAATTCATCTGTCGGCATTAAAATATTAAGTTCTTTTTGTGCTTCCAGTTCTTTTCCAAGATCATCAGAAACCTCCAGATAAATCATTCCTCCTGTTTCCAATTGACGTCCATTTGAAATTGTGCTCAACTGCTCCCCGATCATGTCAGCTATGGTATATACTTCTTTTGCTGTCAATTTTACACAGGGATCATTTGAGATAAAAGTATTGGCATAAATTTCAACCGTAGTTCCCTGTTCAAGTACAAGTGTTGTATCTCTTCTCTGATCAATACAGAATTCTTGTTCCGGAACGGATAATTCACGAAATAAATCAAAAGTTGCTATAGGTTTAACTTTCTCAAGGATTAAAAGAATCTCTACTCTTCGGTTTAATTCTTTATCTTTTAATGTACTGTTATCATTCAGTGGTTTTTCTTCTCCGTGCGCACTGAAATTCACAACAGCACTGATCTTGCTTTCCAGCAACAATTTAACGTTATTCACTCTCCGTCTTGAAAGATCCTCATTATATTCATTTGAGCCATCGCTATCTGTATGACCAGAAAGATATACCGCGTTGATTTTTCTATCTTTTATTTTATCCAGGAAATTAAGTAGTTTGCTTTCTTCACTTGCTTTGATATTGTCTTTGTCAATATTAAATAATACTTGGTGAGATAATGTATCCTGTCCATTCGCAATAGAAGTTAGGAACAATAAAGTAAATAGTAATTGGATTTTCATGATGCTAGATTTCTACTCAAAACGTAGAAACTTAAAAGAATATTACATTTCACTTCATAAACAGAGTTCTTTCCAGTAAAGATGGATTATACATTTTGCCTATTAAAAGACCATCTAAACAGGTTTGAATCAGTTGATAATAATTTAATGTTTTAATATTTCTCACATTTAAAGAATTTTGTTTAATTTAGTCACACCCATAAAAATTATGGAACTACTACTTTGATGTTCAAATAAGTATATATTAATCTGACAGCTAAAAGTAGTAGGTATGTTTAAACAAATATATTCTACATGAAGAAAAAAACTACACTTGTTTTGGTCTTGATGCTCTACGGAGGAATTCACGCACAAGAAGTGATTTCAACTCAGGGTGACAGTTATCAAGGCACAAACGCATCCATCGACTACACGATTGGAGAACCTGTAATATTCACGGGGACTGATGGAACAACAACTCTCTCGCAGGGCTTTCATCAAACGAAGTGGGATTTTGCCAGTATTGATATTCACGATGCTGAATTTGATGCTAATATCTACCCAAACCCTGTAGATGACATCCTAACTGTTGAAAGTAAAGATTTCAACGGAACAAATTACGCTATTTACGATGCAACGGGCCGCATCATTGTCGAGGGAAATCTGGAAAATGAAACGACAGAAATCTCAGCTACCGGATGGGCACCTGGAAGTTATTCAGTTGTATTATTCGATAGCGAAAAAAGAAAATTAAGAACAGTTAAACTAATTAAGAATCAATAATTTACTATTTATGAAAAAGATAATTTTATCGATGGCTGCATTTGCAATGCTATCATTTAACTCATTCTCTCAAGCTCCAGAATCCGTGAAATATCAAGCGGTTGTAAGAGACGGATCAAATTTAATCGTAACAAACCAAAGCATCGGAGTACAATTACGAATATTGGAAGGATCTCCTTCTGGAACCGCTGTTTATACTGAAACATTTAGTGTAACAACCAATCAATACGGTCTCATCAATTTAGAGATTGGTACGGGAACTACAACAGATGACTTTAGTGCAATCGACTGGGGAAATGGTACCTACTTTGTTGAAAATGGTATTGATGTAAGTGGGGGTACTTCTTACACAGTCATGGGAACGAGTCAATTGCTAAGCGTTCCTTACGCTTTACATGCGAAACAAGCTGATAATGTTGTAAATGATCTAGTTGATGATGCTGATGCTGATCCTACAAATGAAATTCAAGACCTTTCATTAACAGGAAATACTTTATCATTGTCTTCAGACGCAACAACTGTCGACTTATCTGGATATTTAGACAATACAGACGCTCAGAGTTTAGCACTTTCAGGTAACAGTCTCTCTATCTCAGGAGGTAATAGTGTTACTCTTCCAAGTTCAACCGGACTTTGGACTGAAGTAGCTGCTAACACCCATTATTCATTAACCCAAATGGCAACAGATGCTGAAATAAAATATGGCATTGATGATTTAAGTGGAATGTCATTTGGTGGTTCTAATGGAATATTTTGGGGATCACATGGATTTGAAGCGACAGGAATGTTTACCAATGGAAATCAAATCAGTTTTGTTTCACCTGGAGACTTTAGTCCAAACTCTGGAGTCTCAACAATAGTTGATTTTTACGAAGAAGATGGAGACTTATTAGCTTCATACATAGATCCTAGTGGTCAATATTTCCAGGTTTCTGATAGATCGTTGAAGCAAAACATAGTAGAATTGGACAACGGATTGAGTAAAGTATTGAGTTTAAATGGATACTCTTACGATTACAAGCAATCAGCAGAAGACGTTAAGAAAGGTACGCCGATCACAAGTGGTTACGGTATTATTGCACAGGAACTATTAGAAGTTGCTCCGGAATTAGTTACGAAAACAGGTCAGGGACACTTTGTTGTTAATTATAGTGGTATCGTTCCAATCTTAATTGAAGGTATCCAAGAACAACAAGAAATGATTGAAGATCTTCAACATGAAAATGATGAATTGAAATCAAGATTAGATGCAATGGATGCTCGTTTAAAAGCGGCTGGATTGTAGGAAAATCTTTAGCAGATCATTAGAATGAAAATCGGGGTAAACTAGTTTACCCCGATTTTTTTTACTTCTTAATTACTCTAAGACTACCTTCAGATGTTCTGATGAAATAAGTACCATTCTCTAAATGAGAAAGATCAAGTGTTAATTGATTCGTGTTAGTTTTGTTTATTCCTGATAGTTGAACTTGTTTTCCTACTACATTGTAAATTGCAATCTCGGGAGTTGTTTCTGCATTTGGAAAATTAATGGTAAACGTATTTTCTACCGGATTAGGATAACCTTTAATGTTGTTTTCTGAAATGTCAAATTCATTGAGACTTACTTCAGAGCAAGGACCACCGTTTTCATCGCCAAATACTAAATTCACCCACTCTGGATGATCTACGTAAGGATTGCGATTTCCTTGAATTCCAAAAACAGCATTGTTGCGATCGATCTCTTTTTGACTAACGGGATCATTTGCGTGCCAAGATAAAAGCACTTCCATAAGCCACGGTTCGTAAACTAAATGTGAATCATTACTGATCGCACAATCACCTTCTGCTATGTTCATTTCCCAACTATTGATTATATTTTGATAACGAGTAGCAAGGTAAAGGTAGATTCTTGCGTAGTCTCCTTTATATTCATCAATTGGTTCAAAGTAGAGCATAGAATTACATGGATAATTTGAGTTGGAACCAATTTTTACTCCGTTGCTCCCTGTAGTCACAGCATTCTCAACTACTCCAAGGGGATAATTAGATTTAGATGAATTTAGACTTCTATCGGAAGGTACGACATGATGAAGATCTGTAAACTGTGTATCCGCCAAAGCAGTGCCGCCGCCCCACCAAGAACGTGGTAGGGTATGTTCACGATTAAAGCATTCTCCTTCTCCTCCCGGGCAAGAACCACCATCCTGATCCAGACAAAATTCGAATTCATGCACCTCTGGACCATTTGGAACATCTGTAAACATGTCGTATAAGATAGTATCCGTTCCAGCATCATTTACACGTGAATCTGTATGCAGTAAAGCATCCCAAACATCATAAACGGTTGAAGTATATCTGGTAACATAAGATTGATTTTGAATCGTTTGAAGAATATTCGTTTTTAAATCAGCACATCGAAGTGTCGTGTCGACATCACTGTAATAATCAGCTGTAATTCTTACGTTGTCAATTCTGTAATCTTTATGATCACCATTCAAACCAGTAT